>Ga0208693_1000513_pt1 | contig 31011 bp, 29 predicted proteins | sample AD_UKC071_MetaG_FD_184438 | JGI IMG/M metagenome (GOLD analysis project Ga0208693, IMG submission 184438) | Active sludge microbial communities of municipal wastewater-treating anaerobic digesters from USA - AD_UKC071_MetaG (SPAdes) (version 2) | ecosystem: Engineered > Bioreactor > Anaerobic >... | reverse complement strand
GGCTCAGCTGGGTGTATCTGCCCAGGGTTTATATGCGCAAGTGAAAGAAGCGATGGGAGGCAGCCTCCAAAGCATTCCCCCCCAGGCAGTGCCCTTTTCCCCCAGGATCAAGCGCGTCCTGGAGCTGGCGGCAGCCGAGGCCAGAGCTTTAGGCCATAACTATGTGGGGACAGAACATCTGCTCCTGGGATTGCTGCGGGAGGGAGAAGGCATTGCCGTTCGCCTGCTGCAGGCAAACAACATCAATTTAGATACTGTTTACACCAGCATGCTGCAGGCAATGGGGCAGGGCGGGGCTCAGCCTGGTCCGGGCAAAGCTCAAGCCCAGGCCAGGGGCAAGGCTACTCCCGTCCTGGATTCTTTTGGCCGCGACCTTACCAAGGAAGCGGCAGAAGGCAGGCTCGACCCGGTTATTGGCAGAGAGAAGGAAGTCGAGCGGGTAATCCAAGTCCTCAGCCGTAGAACCAAGAACAATCCCTGCCTCATTGGCGAACCCGGAGTTGGCAAGACTGCCATTGCCGAAGGGCTTGCCCAGCGGATTGTTGCCGGCCAGGTTCCCGAACTCTTGCGGGATAAGCGTTTGGTAACCCTTGAGCTGTCTTCAATGGTGGCAGGGACTAAGTACAGAGGAGAATTTGAAGAGCGCTTTAAGAAGATGATGGATGAACTTAAGTCTGCAGGCAATGTCATTCTCTTTATTGACGAACTCCATACCCTCATCGGTGCCGGCGGTGCTGAAGGGGCCCTGGATGCAGCCAATATTATCAAGCCTGCATTATCCCGGGGAGAGCTCCAGGCTATCGGTGCAACAACTATAGATGAGTATCGCAAGCACATCGAAAAAGATGCCGCCCTGGAGCGTCGCTTCCAGCCCATTACTGTGGGCGAACCCACTCAGGAAGAGGCTGTGGAGATTCTCAAGGGTCTCCGGGACCGCTATGAAGCCCATCACCGGGTCAAGATTCCCGATGAAGCTATCGAGGCAGCAGTGAAAATGTCCGCTCGCTATATCCCCGATCGCTACTTGCCGGATAAGGCAATTGACCTCATTGATGAAGCAGCTTCTCGGCAGCGCTTGCTTACCTTTACTGCTCCACCGGAATTAAAGGAGCTGGAACAAGAGCTGGAAGTAATCGAGAAAGAAATGGCTGCTGCTGTCAGCAGTGAGGAATATGAAAAGGCGGCCCAGCTCAGGGATCGCAAACAAGAGATCCAGCAAAAGCTCAAGGAAGGCAAAGAGCAGTGGGAAAACAGCCAGGCCATTGAGAAAAGCGAAATCACTGCTGATGACATCGCCCATATAGTCTCCAGCTGGACCGGCATTCCCGTCACGCGTCTGGCTCTGGAAGAATCCCAGCGCCTGCTTAACCTGGAAGAAGAGTTGCACCAGCGGCTTATCGGTCAGGAAGAAGCAGTGCAGTCAGTTTCCAGGGCGGTGCGCAGGGCCAGATCGGGGCTCAAGGATCCCAAGCGCCCTGTAGGCTCCTTTATCTTCCTGGGTCCCACCGGTGTCGGCAAGACAGAGCTGGCCCGGGCATTGGCAGAAGCCATGTTTGGCGATGAAGATGCAATGATTCGTCTGGATATGTCGGAGTATATGGAGAAGCACACTGTCTCAAGGCTCATTGGTGCCCCTCCGGGATATGTGGGCTACGACGAGGGCGGACAGCTTACCGAACAAGTGCGCCGCAAGCCATATTCGGTCATCCTCCTGGACGAAATTGAGAAGGCACATCCCGATGTGTTCAACATCCTGCTGCAGGTCCTGGAAGATGGGATTCTTACCGACGGCCAGGGAAGGCGGGTGGACTTCCGCCATACCATCATCATCATGACCTCCAACGTAGGGGCCAAGCTCATTAACCAGGAAAAAGTCATGGGCTTCCGTCCTGGAGGCGAGGACAGGAGCTACGAAGAAATGAAAGAGCAAGTCATGAACGAGCTCAAACGCACATTCAGGCCGGAGTTCCTCAACCGCATTGACGATGTCATTGTCTTCCACGCCCTGGAACGCGAGCACATTCATCGCATTGTAGATTTAATGCTGGCAGAGCTGGCAGGTAAGCTGAAGGAATTTGAGCTGGAAGTCTCCGTCTCGGAAGCTGCCAGAGAACTCCTGGTGGACAAAGGATTCGATCCCGTCTATGGAGCAAGGCCTTTGCGCCGCGCTATTCAGCGCATGATTGAGGATGAAATCTCGGAAGAGCTGTTAAAAGGCGCCTATGCCCCTGGAGAGAAAATCCTGGTAGACGTCAGTGACGGCAAGTTCACCTTCAGCAAAGAAGAAAAATAAGCATAAAAAGCCCGATAACCGGGCTTTTTTTATTGTATTCGGATGGATGATTCTTTCATGTGCACCTGGCGGCATGCGACCTCAAGGGTCCCGCTGTCACACTATGGTCGCCCGGGAACAAAGATGGTATAATTACATGAGGTGTAAAGAGCATGGGGAAAAATAAGACTGTGTTTTTGTGCAATAATTGTGGATACGAAAGTATTCGCTGGCTGGGGCGCTGTCCTTCCTGTCAGGAATGGAACACCCTGGAGGAATTTCGCGTTGCCGCCGAAAAAAAAACCACTTCCCGGCTGCTGCAGCCTGCCCGGCCTGTTTCAATAGCAGAAATTGATGTGGCGCAAGATATGCGCATGCTCACAGGCATTTCTGAGCTGGACCGGGTGCTGGGCGGGGGAATTATTCCCGGGTCTTTGGTCTTGTTTGGCGGTGAACCGGGGATAGGGAAATCCACTCTTTTGCTGCAGGCGGCCCAGGCTTTGGCCAGCCACGGGGAGAAAGTGCTCTACGTAACGGGAGAGGAGTCTGCCCAGCAGGTTGGCTTGCGGGCCAGGCGCCTTGGCGCCCTTAATCCCTCAATTTTGTTGCTGGCTGAACACAGCCTTGAGGTTGTGGAAGAGGCGATTCGCAGCACTCATCCCCCTGTTGTCATCATCGATTCCATTCAGACAGTTTTCAGCGACACCCTCACCTCTTCCCCAGGTACTGTATCGCAAATTCGCGAATGCACTGCCAGGCTCATGCGCCTGGCCAAGGATACCGGCAGCAGCATTCTCCTGGTAGGCCATGTCACTAAGGACGGGGGGCTGGCAGGGCCCAAGACCCTTGAGCATATGGTGGACTGTGTCCTGTATTTTGAAGGGGACCGTCACCATGTCTTCCGCCTCTTGCGCTGTGTAAAAAACAGATTTGGGTCTACCAACGAGATTGGTGTATTTCTCATGACAGCTGCCGGCTTGGAAGCAGTAAACAACCCTTCCCAACTCTTTCTCTCCCAGGGAGACAATCAGCCCGGGGCGGCAGTGACCGCCACCCTGGAGGGCTCCCGTCCTCTTCTCGTTGAAATTCAGGCGTTGGTGGCGGCTACGGGCTTTGCCACCCCCCGCAGGATGGCTGAAGGCCTCGACTACAACCGGGTCTCATTGCTCCTGGCGGTGCTGGAGAAAAGGGGCGGTTTGCTGTTGCAGGGACATGATATATATGTAAATGTTGTGGGCGGCGTGCAAATTGCCGAGCCAGCTGTAGATCTCGCAGTGATTCTGGCGGCAGCCTCTGCTTTTCGGGATAAGAAGCTCCTGCCCGACTTACTGGTGGTTGGAGAAGTAGGGCTGACCGGTGAAGTTCGTCCAGTATCCCGGTTGGACCAGAGACTGCAGGAGGCCGCAAAACTTGGGTTCACCAGTGCCATAGTCCCGGAATTCGGCGGCATCAATGTGCCCCCATCCCTGGAAGTCCATCCGGTTTCAAGTATAGCGGGGGCCTTGCAAATAGCCTTTGGAGGTGGAGACAATAGCTGAGATTCTGTTGCCCAATGAAGGCGTACAGCAGATTTTACGCATGGTAGCTCCGGGAACACCCCTCCGGGAAGGGTTGGACAATGTGCTGCGGGCAAAAACCGGTGCCCTGATTGTCGTTGGCGAAAATCCCGCAATCAATGCAATAATCGATGGCGGTTTTCGCCTGGATACTGAATTTACTCCTGCCAGCTTGTACGAGTTGGCAAAGATGGACGGCGCTATCATCCTCAGCAGCGATGCCAAGCGCATCTTGTATGTCAACACCATGCTCATGCCTGACCAATCAATCTATTCTTCCGAAACCGGCATTCGCCACCGGACTGCGGATCGGGTTGCCAGATCCACTGGCTTACTGACAATTTCCATTTCCCAGCGCCGCAACATCATTACCCTGTATAAAGGCACCATCAAGTACTACTTAAGGGATATCGGGCTTATTTTAAGCAAGGCCAATCAAGCCATTCAAACCCTCGACCGTTATAGAATAGTGTTCAACGAAACTCTGGAAAAGTTGCTGGCCCTGGAATTTGAAAATATCGTCCTGTTGGCTGACGTTACCACCGCCTTGCAGCGTTTTGAAATGTTGATGCGGGTAGCTAATGAGATTAACAATTATATTCTCGAATTGGGGACCGAGGGCAGGTTGGTGAAATTGCAGTTGGAGGAGCTGGTGGCAGATACCACTCAGGAGGGGTATTTGTTAATTAAGGACTACATGGTCAGCGGCGACGACCGCTCCCTGGACACTGTCCTGGCCGGGATGGCGGCATTGAGTTCAGAGGAGTTGCTGGATCTGGCGAATTTCAGCAAAATCCTGGGCTACGGCGGCGGAGTCAGCAGCTTGGATCAACCTGTTATGTCCAGGGGGCATCGCATCCTCAGCAAGATTCCACGACTGCCTCTGCCTGTCATTGATAATGTGGTTGCAATCTTTGGCACTTTCCAGGATATTTTCTCGGCTTCTATTGAAGAACTTGACGATGTTGAGGGTATCGGGGAAGTGCGGGCAAAGTCCATTAAAGAGGGCTTGCAGCGCATTAAGCAACAGCTGCAAGCTGATCATCACCATGTATAGGGGGCGTTTTATGAATCATGCTTTCTCCCAGGCGAAAACCGAAGTAATTGTACTGGTGCTGCTTACGGCAGTACTTGCCTGGATTTACCCTGTGTTGGGCCTGATTCCCTTGGCTCTGTTGGCATTCCTCCTTTACTTTTATCGGGATCCCCAACGACAGGTGCGGGAAAACCCAGGTGTAATCCTTGCTCCTGCCGACGGAACGGTGACCAGGGTCACCACAGTCCCCTGCGAATATGTAGGCCAGGGTTCCTGGCAGGTAAGCATCTTCATGTCTCCCTTAAATGTCCATGTTAATCGCAGCCCCATAGCCGGGGCAGTGGAGTCCCTCAGCCATCATCCTGGTCGGTACCTGCCGGCAATGAACCCTGAGGCCCCTATGGTCAACGAAAAACGCATTTACCTCATCAAGGGAAAAATCCGGGTAAAGGTGGTTCAGGTGGCGGGAATCATGGCCCGGAGAACCGTTAGCTGGGTTAAAGAGGGGCAGGAATTGGCCCAGGGGGACAAAATCGGCTTGATTAAATTGGGGTCATGCACCCAGGTGACATTTCCCTCCGGGTACAAGGTGTCGGTAACCGAGGGAGATAAAGTGCAAGGTGGCCTTACTATTATTGGGGAGGAAAGCTAATTGCAGACGCTTAAAAAAATCGTTCCCAGCTTGTGCACTTTGGCAAATTTGATTTTTGGACTTATAGCTCTTATTTACATTTTTAACGGTTATACCGATTGGGCGGCGGTATTTATCATCATGGGCATGCTCTTTGACGGTTTCGACGGCCGCCTGGCCAGACTCCTGGGGGTCAGCTCGGAGTTTGGCAAGCAACTGGACTCGTTATCCGATTTGGTTACTTTTGGCGTCGCGCCGGCAATGCTGGCTTACACCTGCAGCTTGTACCAGTTGGGCAGCTTCTGGGGCATTATTGCCATCTTGCCTTTTCCCCTGATGGGAGCTTTGAGGCTTGCCCGCTTTAATGTCCTTACTTCGGGGATCGGATACTTTGTGGGCGTGCCCATAACCCTGGCCGGGGGGTTGCTAACATTGTTTCTTCTTTACAGTTCCGGCCGCAACACCTGGCTTGTGCTGACAGCGATGTTGTTGCTCTCCTGGCTGATGATCAGCAGAGTCAGGTATCCTGATTTTAAAACTATAGGCATTCCAAAGTATGTCGTCCTCTTTGCAGTGGCAGTGCTGGTGGGGGCAGTAATCTTGTTGCGCTGGCAGGCATCGGCATTTTTTATGGTCCCGATAATTATCTATTTGTTGCTGGGACTAAAAAACTTCTTGGTGGAGATGTGGCATAAGCATGTAAAAACCCGTGCTGCCTGAGCACTAACAGAAAGAAGCACTTTTTGCGGGCGAGGGTCACAGGAAAATTCAATGACGCTTCTGCAAATTTTTAATGCCAGGGAAAAATCCTGGCCTTTTTGTTGACATGGATATACTTGTATGCTATGATATCAAATTTGACTTTGATTGTCCTTTTATGCTAAAATTATAACAATAGAAGGGGGCTTGCAGCATGTTTAAAGTCGGTGATAAAGTAGTCTATCCAATGCATGGCGCAGGCACCATTGAGGCAATCGAAACCAGGGAAGTCCTGGGCAAAGTTAAACAATATTATGTTTTGCGGATGCCCATTGGGGATATGAAGGTAATGATTCCGGTTTCCGCTGTGGCCGAAGCGGGACTGCGCCAGGTAATTGATTCGGATACAGTGCAACAGGTCCTCGATGTGCTTCGCAAAAAACGGGTTTCCAGTACTGCCAATTGGAACAGGCGGTACCGTGCTCATTTAGAAAAACTAAAAACCGGTGATATCTTTGCTATCGCTGAAGTGGTCCGGAACTTAACTTGCCGCGATAAGGAAAAGGGCTTGTCAACCTGTGAACGCAAGATGCTGGATACCGCCCGGCAAATTTTAGTCAGCGAACTTGCCTTGGCCAGTGACATGGAGCATGACATTGCCATGGATTTACTGGAGCAAACTGTGGAATAGTAGCGAGGTAATAGTGTATACTATATCTTAATGCTGTTGCAGGGAGGTGGAAATTTGTTTTCTAAGGTAACCCGGGCTGTGCTTACTATTATCGGTATTGCATTTGGATACACCCTTATAACGAAGATTCAAGTTGTTCCAGCCCTTACCGAGGGTTTGCCTCCATGGGGGCACGTCGTCGCTGCTATCTTGGGGGCACTGCTTTTTGGACTAATATTCTATTTAATCTCCCCGCTGATTGCCAAGGCCATTCAGAAAAGCGGTCACTGGTTTGAGAAGCACCTGCTGGTATTGCCCGGACCCGACTTGGTAGCCGGGCTTGTAGGCATTATCACCGGACTTATTATCGGCACACTTCTCTTCTATCCCTTTAGAGATGTGGTGCCAGTCTTTGGGCCTTTCTTTGCGATTATAATCAATATTTTTTTCGCCTGGATATGCGCGGTTGTGGTTGTAAAGAAACGTGAAGACCTGATGCTAATGTTTCGGGGTTCCAAAAACCCTTCAGAGGGGACAGCCAGGGAGAAGGGGGCAGCTGTGCCCAAGATCCTCGACACTTCTGTGATTATAGACGGACGCATCGCCGATATTTGTGATGCGGGTTTCCTGGACGGCAAAATTATCATTCCCAGCTTCGTCCTGGAAGAGCTCAGGCATATTGCAGATTCTTCAGATACCCTGAAGCGCAACAGAGGCCGCCGGGGTTTGGATATTCTCAATCGCATTCAAAAAGAAATCAATATTCCCGTACATGTTCTCGAAGATAATGATGATGAAGGCTTGGAGGTGGACAGCCGCCTGGTAAAGCTTGCCCAAAGGCTCAAGGGCAAGGTTGTCACCAATGACTATAATCTAAATAAGGTTTGCGAATTACAGGGGGTTCCTGTTCTTAATATCAATGAGCTGGCCAATGCGGTTAAACCCGTCGTCTTGCCCGGAGAAGAAATGGATGTCCAGATTGTCAAAGATGGCAAGGAATCCGGACAGGGTATTGCCTACCTGGATGACGGGACCATGATTGTCGTTGACGGGGGCCGCTCTTTTATTGGCAATGAGGTTTCAGTATTGGTTACCAGCGTCCTTCAAACCGCTGCCGGGCGCATGATATTTGCCCGCCTCAAGCAGGAAAAAATCAGTTGAGGTGTGTAAGATGATAAGTGCAATCATACCTGCGGCAGGATCGAGCCAGCGGATCAATGCAGGCATTAATAAACAATTTTTGTCCATTGCGGGTCAACCTGTGTTGACCCGTACGTTGTTATCTCTGCGGGGATTCGCTGATGAATACATAATTGTCTTCCGTCAGGGAGAGGAAGAACGGTGCCGACAAGCAATCGGCGATGTTCTTGAAGACTACACATTGATACCTGGCGGGGCCAGCCGTCAGGATTCAGTATATGCCGGTCTCACCGCTGCCCGGGGGGAATACGTCCTCATTCATGACGGCAGTCGCCCCCTGGCCAGCCCGGAACTCATCCGCCGGGTCATTGAGGCGGCAAGGATTTACGGAGCGGCAATTCCTGCTCTGCCGCTGACGGACACTGTGAAAGAAGTAGCTGATGGCATCGTCAAAACTACCCTGGACAGGTCACGGCTGCAGGCGGCGCAAACCCCCCAGGTCTTCAGACGGGAACTGTTGCTGGCAGCTTACGATCATGCGGGGGAAAAGCGGCGGGATGCCACCGACGACGCATTTTTAGTTGAAGCTTTGGGACAACCTGTAAGGGTTGTCTCCGGGGAGGCCACCAATTTGAAAATTACCCACCCCCAGGATATACTTAGGGCAACGCAGATTATCGGCGAAACTGTGCGCACCGGCATTGGTTACGATGTACACCAGCTGGTGCCGGGAAGAAAGCTGGTATTGGGAGGCGTAGAGATCCCATTTCCCAAAGGGCTGTTGGGTCACTCTAACGCCGACGTCCTCATTCACGCCATTATTGACGCCCTGCTGGGTGCTGCAGGCCTTGGTGACATTGGCCGGTATTTCCCCGATACCGACCCGGCCTGGGCGGGGGCAGACAGCTGTAAGCTTTTGTCCCAGGTGGCAGATATGTTGGCAGCCATTAACTTTCGCATCGTCAATATTGATGCCGTGGTCCTTGCCCAGAAGCCGAAGATCGCGCCCTTTATCCCCAAAATGCAGGAAAATATTGCTGCCAGTGCAGGCATAGATGCCTCAAGGATCAATGTCAAGGCTACCACCACCGAAGGGCTGGGATTTGTCGGGCGGGAAGAGGGGATGGCCGCCCAAAGTGTTTGCACTGTTTCAGCAATAGGCCACAGGAGGTAATAGAATGACTGTAAAAGTTAGATTTGCTCCCAGTCCCACCGGACCTCTACATATCGGCGGCGCCAGGACGGTTTTGTTTAATTGGCTTTTTGCCCGTCGCCACAATGGCTCATTCGTCCTTCGCAGCGAGGACACAGATTTAGAGCGTTCCAGTGAGAAATGGGAACGGGACATTGGCGCCAGCCTGCGCTGGCTGGGCCTGGATTGGGATGAGGGCCTGGAAGTGGGCGGCCCCAATGGGCCTTACCGGCAAACCGAGCGCCTGGAGATATACAAGGAGTACTTGTCAAAATTGTGGCTGGGCGGCCATGTCTACTATTGCTTTTGCACTCCCGAAGAGCTGGAACAGGACAGGGCAGCGGCTATGGCCCGCGGCGATAATCCGGTATACAGCGGGCGCTGCCGCAACCTCACGCCTGCTCAGGTGGAAGAGAAACTGCAGGCAGGCTTGAAACCAGTTGTTCGCTTTAAGGTTCCCGCGGACAGCGAAATATTAATCGACGACCTTATTCGCGGTGAGGTCAGCTTCCAGTCCAGGGATGTGGGCGACTTTATCATCATTAAGTCCGATGGCATTCCCACTTACAATTATGCAGTGGTTATTGACGACATCACTATGGGCATCACGCATATTATCCGCGCCAATGAACATTTGGTGAATACACCGCGGCAAGTCCTGATTTACCAGGCTTTAAATGAGCCAATACCCCAGTTTGGCCACGTTTCTGTTGTCCTGGACACCAGCGGCCGCAAGATGAGTAAGCGAATGGGTGACATGTCAGTGGGGAGATACGCCCGCCAGGGATACCTGCCTGAAGCAGTTGTAAACTTTCTGGCCCTATTAGGCTGGTCGCCGGAAGACAATGTTGAAATCATGTCCAAAGAAGAACTCATAAAGGCCTTCGACCTGTCCAGGGTTTCAAAGAGTCCCGGCATCTTTGATGCCCAAAAGCTTGACTGGATGAACAACCAGTACATTCGGGCCAGCGACCTGGATATTTTGGCGGACAAGGCTACTCCCTTTTTGGAAGCCGAGGGCCTTACCGGCTTTTCCCGGGAGTGGTTAAAATACCTGCTTGCCGTTATCAGAGACGAATTGCGCTGCTTGGCCCAGGTGCCGGAGTATGCCAGGGAATTCTTGAGCGACACCGTCCAGGTACAGCCCGAGGCCTTGCCTCCCTTGCAACTGGAAACCACTCCCCTAGTGCTGGATGAGTTGGTGGCCCGCTTGTCAGCCTTACCCGATCGGGAGGACTTTTCTCAAAGGCAGCAGGAGGTTCAGGCATTGCTAAAACAGTTGAACAAAGATATGAAGTCCCTGCACGGCATTAGCGGCAAGGCGGTATTTATGCCGATACGGGCAGCTTTGACAGGGACAGTCAGCGGGCAGGAGTTACACTATTCCCTGCCCCTTTTAGGCAAGGAGCGGGCAGTGACCCGGATTAAGTCCAGCCGGCAACAGGCGGGGATATAGCAAGATGGATTTCCTCGACCCACAGGAAGCTTCCCTTCTCCCCATTCAGCACCTGGCTTGGATAGGCGATGCCGTCTACGAGTTATACTCCAGGCAGAGGCTGGTGGTGGCAGGGGAAACGCCGCCGGGGAAGCAGGTTCACCGGATTTCCGCGGGCTTTACCAGTGCCGAAGGGCAGGCAGAGGCAGTGGCCCGGCTGGAAGAATTCTTCAGCCAGGAAGAAAGTGATTTGCTGAGGCGGGGGCGCAATGCTAAAGGCCTTCCCCGCAGCAGTACTGAATATTGTCAGGCAACGGGCCTGGAAGTCGTTGTAGGCTGGCTGTGGCTCAGCAAACAGTACAGCCGCTTAGATCAGCTGTTTCAGATGATTTTTTCAGGGAGGGAATAATGGATGCAGGTCAGATTGCTTAACTGGACACCGGAACCGGAAAACACTGTCGCCACAGCTGCCCGCTTGTGTTACTCCGATGCCTCTATTGAAGAGTTGGTGGACAAGATGCAGGGGGCGGGGGCGGCGAAACTGGTTGCCAAGCTGGTGGAAATGGGCCATTATTCCCCCTTGGAGCATGTCAGTTTCACCTTTGGCGTCGAGGGCGTGAGCCGGACTTTAACCCATCAGCTGGTCCGCCACCGCATCGCCAGCTATTCGCAAAAGTCCCAGCGCTATGTCAAGGAAGATAATTTTGATTTCGTCATGCCGCCTTCCATTGCCAACAACTCTCTGGCCCGGGAAAAGTATCTCCAGGTCATGGAAGAGCTGCGGCAGGCCTATGCTCAACTTGCGGCAGTGGCGGATAAAGAGGATGCCCGCTATATCCTTCCTAACTCCTGTCATACCAGCATCATCCTCACCATGAACAGCCGCAGTCTGCTCAACTTTTTTGAGCATCGCTGCTGTAACCGGGCCCAGTGGGAAATCAGGCAACTGGCCTGGAAGATGCTGGCCCTGGTCAAAGAAAAGGCACCGACGATTTTTGCCCGTGCCGGAGCCAGGTGCGATATCGACGGCACCTGCCCTGAAGGGCCTATGTCCTGCGGGAGATGGAAGAAGGGGAAAAAGGATGCCTGAGTATATCGCCGGCCGCAACAATGTCCTGGCTGCCCTGGAAGGCCAGGGTTCACTGACCAAGATTTTCGTGGCCAAGGGCAGCAGGGGCGTACAGCCTCTGCTCAATCTCGCCCGGGAGAAAGGCTGTCCCCTGCAGTTCGTGCCCCGGGAAAAGCTGGAGGAATTGGCCCGGGACTTAAATCACCAGGGTGTAATCGCTGAGATTGCCGCCTGGAGATATTGGGAACTGGATGAATTGGTTCAGGGCCTGGATATTTCAGCCAACCCGGTTCTCCTGATGCTGGCAGGTGTTGAAGATCCCCATAACCTGGGAGCATTGCTGCGCAGCGGGGAATGTGCCGGCGTTGCCGGGGTTATACTGCCCAAGCGGCGCAGCGCCCAACTTACCGGGACCGTTGCCAGGGTTTCTATGGGAGCTATTGAATCTGTTCCAGTCTGTCGGGTCGGCAATTTGGCCCAGACCCTGGAGATATTAAAGGACAAGGGTTTTTGGGTAGCAGCAGCTGATATGGATGGGGAGAACTACTGGGGAGTCGACTGGAATTTTCCTGTGGTGTTGATCTTAGGCAGTGAAGGCAAAGGTGTACCCCGGCTGCTCAGGGAAAAAAGCGATTATACTGTAAGCATCCCTACTTTGGGCAGAGTCAATTCCCTCAATGTATCAGTGGCGGGGGCAGTAATCCTCTACGAGATTCTGCGGCAAAGGTATTGAGCATGGAATACTTGATTATTGACGGTTACAATGTCATTGGCGGCTGGCCTGAACTGGCGGCAATTATGAAGCACTCCCCGGAAGACGCCAGGCATCTGCTGCTGGAAGCTCTCCGGGAGTATCAGTCCTATACCGGCCAGCACATCATCCTGGTTTTCGATGCCTATCGCAGCAAAGGGGCAAAAGAAACCCAACATTTCCCGGGACTCGAGGTCAGGTATACCGACTTCGGTCAAACAGCTGATTCCCTGATAGAAAGCCTTGTCTCCCGGTTAACGGAACGCAAAGAGTCTGTCGGTGTTGTAACTTCTGACTGGGCCCAGCAGCAAATAGTCCTGGGAAAAGGTGCCCGACGCTGGTCCAGCCGGGAATTTGTCCAGGAAGTCAGGAAGACATACGGCAAAATCTCCAGGGATGCCAGACGCACCCGCTTGGACAGGCCCACCACTGAATTGGGAAACAGATTAGACTTAAAAGCCAGGGAAATTTTGTTAAAAATGGCGGAGGGAAAAGACCAGTCTTGACGACCGCACCCATGCTGGATATAATGGTAAGACAGAAAAACTGGGAGGGACTTGCATGACTGTTATTGTCAAAGAGGACAACTTTGATTGGGACATGCTTGCCGATGAGGAGATTGCTAAGGCTGCGTGTGAAGGCAATCGTCATGCAACGGAGTTTTTAATCAATAAGTATAAAAATTTTGTTCGTGCCAAGGCTCGTTCCTATTTTTTAATTGGTGCAGACAGAGAAGATATTATCCAGGAAGGCATGATTGGGCTCTTTAAGTCTATTCGTGACTTTCGTGAGGACAAGCTCTCCTCCTTTAAAGCATTTGCCGAGCTGTGTGTCACCAGACAGATCATTACCGCAATCAAGACAGCCACCAGGCAAAAGCACATTCCCTTAAATTCCTACATTTCTTTAAATAAGCCAATTTTTGATGAAGATTCTGATCGCACTCTGATGGATATTATTTCGGGGGCCAAAGTCACCGACCCGGAAGTTCTGACCATCAACAGGGAAGAGTACTGTGATATTGAAAAAAAGATGAGTGAAATTCTAAGCAGTCTGGAACGCAAAGTCCTGATGCTGTACTTGGAAGGCAAATCTTACCAAGAGATTGCCGTTGAATTGCAGCGCCACGTCAAGTCTATTGACAATGCCTTGCAGAGGGTTAAACGCAAGCTGGAAAGATACCTGGAAATCAGGGATATTTAGTCCCGAAAAATGGCTATAAATTTTCTTGACCTGGCATGTTCCGCTGTGTATAATGTAAGTTGTGACCATAATATCACCAGCACGTGGAGAGGTTCCCGAGTTGGCCAAAGGGGGCAGACTGTAAATCTGCTGGCTCCGCCTTCACTGGTTCGAATCCAGTCCTCTCCACCAAATTTGCGGGTGTAGCTCAATGGTAGAGCTCTAGCCTTCCAAGCTAGTAACGTGGGTTCGATTCCCATCACCCGCTCCAGCGCGGGGTGGAGCAGCTGGCAGCTCGTCGGGCTCATAACCCGGAGGTCGCAGGTTCAAATCCTGCCCCCGCAACCAACATGCTCACGTAGCTCAAACGGCAGAGCGCATCCTTGGTAAGGATGAGGTAACCGGTTCAATCCCGGTCGTGAGCTCCACACATGTACTGGAATTACCTGCATCTCTCCTGCTCACGTAGCTCAAACGGTAGAGCGCATCCTTGGTAAGGATGAGGTAACCGGTTCAATCCCGGTCGTGAGCTCCATCGTGGCGGCGTAGCTCAGTTGGCTAGAGCATGCGGTTCATACCCGCAGTGTCCGGGGTTCAAGTCCCTGCGCCGCCACCATTTTTGATGAGCAGGTATTTTACAGTAGCTTATGGTTAATATAGTTTTCAATAAGGAGGATGAGTTTCGTTGGCAAAGCAGAAATTTGAACGTTCAAAACCCCATGTCAACATTGGCACCATCGGTCACGTTGACCACGGTAAGACCACCTTGACCGCTGCCATTACATATGTATTGGCAAAGAAGGGACTATCTGAGGTACGGGCCTTTGATACCATTGACAAGGCTCCTGAAGAAAAGGCCAGGGGAATCACCATCTCTACTTCTCACGTAGAATATGAGACTGAGAACAGGCATTACGCTCATGTCGACTGTCCCGGCCATGCCGACTATGTCAAGAACATGATTACCGGCGCTGCCCAGATGGATGGCGCGATTCTGGTTGTTTCCGCGGCTGACGGTCCCATGCCTCAGACTCGTGAGCACATTTTGCTGGCTCGCAACGTTGGCGTGCCCAACATCGTCGTTTTTCTCAACAAAGTAGATATGGTTGACGACGAAGAGCTGCTTGAACTGGTCGAAATGGAAGTCCGGGAACTTCTCAGCGAATATGAATTCCCTGGCGACGAAATCCCCATTATTGCCGGTTCAGCTTTGAAAGCCCTTGAAGATCCAGACAGCGAGTGGGCTGACAAGATCATCGAACTTATGGACGCTGTTGACAGTTATATTCCTCTGCCTGAGCGCCCGGTTGATCAGCCCTTCCTGATGCCCATTGAAGACGTCTTCACCATCACCGGCCGCGGCACAGTTGTCACCGGTCGTGTTGAGCGTGGCGCCATCAAGGTCGGCGACGAAGTTGAAATTGTCGGCCTCAGGGATGCTCCTCGCAAGACTGTATGCACTGGCACTGAAATGTTCCACAAACAGCTGGAGCAAGCTCAAGCCGGGGACAACGTCGGTGTGCTGCTCAGAGGTATTGACCGCAAAGATGTCGAGCGGGGCCAGGTTCTGGCCAAGCCCGGTTCAATTAAGCCCTTAACCAAGTTTAAGGCTGAGGTGTATGTCCTGTCCAAGGAAGAAGGCGGTCGCCATACTGCATTCTTCAACGGCTATCGTCCCCAGTTTTATTTCCGGACCACCGACGTTACCGGTGTCATTACCCTTCCTGAAGGGGTAGAAATGGTCATGCCTGGTGACAACGTCAACCTCGAAGTTGAACTGATTACGCCGATTGCCATTGAAGAGGGACTGCGGTTCTCTATTCGCGAAGGCGGTCGCACCGTCGGATCCGGGGTTGTTACAGCTACACTATAGTGACCGCAAAAGCGGTCACTTTTTTTCGCAAGATAAGTGTTTGACAACCGGGGCTTTGGTGTGATAAATTTGTTAAGTGACATTATTCCCGGCTGTGTCAGGCAAGAGGAGGTGTTCGGTAATGCGGGTAATAATTACACTGGCCTGTACCGAGTGCAAACAAAGGAATTATACGACAAAAAAGAATAAGAAAAACACCCCTGACCGAATCGAACTGCAAAAATACTGCCGCTTCTGCAGGCAGCATACTGTGCACAGAGAAACAAAGTAGCAGGGGGAGAAAAATGAAGAAGTTATTAAGAAATTTATTTGTTTTTCTTAAAAATGTTCGCCGGGAACTGAAGAAAGTTCATTGGCCCAACAGGCGCGAGCTGACAACCTATACTGCTATTGTCCTGATTTCTGTTGCTGTTGTCGGCGCGATAATCTGGGTAGTTGACCTTGGTTACCAGCAGCTTCTCACCCTCATTTTAAGGGATTAAAGGGGGTCAGACTCCTGAGTACTGACAGTCTTGAGACCAAATGGTATGTTGTTCATACCTATTCCGGGTATGAGAACAAGGTAAAGGCGAATCTGGAAAAACGCATCGTTCATATGAAAATGGAGGACAGGATTTTTCGTGTTCGTGTTCCCATGGAAGAAGAACGTGACCCCAAGGCAGGAAAGACTGTTCAGAAGAAAGTGTTTCCCGGTTATGTCCTTGTAGAAATGATAATGACCGATGAGTCCTGGTATGTTGTCCGCAATACCCCGGGGGTAACAGGATTTGTCGGTTCCGGACCCCGGCCGATTCCCCTGTCGGAGTCCGAACTTCGCAATATTATGAAACGCATTGACGATCCTGAACCACTGGTAAAAATTCGTTTTTCAAAGGGGGACAATGTTAAAATTACACGGGGTCCCTTTGCCGGCGTAGTTGCTGTCGTTCAGGAAGTCCTCCCTGACAAAGGAAAGGTCATCGTTTTAGTATCCATTTTTGGCAGAGACACGCCCATGGAAATGGACTTTGATCAGGTAGAAGCCCTTTAACCGAAGGAGGTGGGAAGATATGCCCAAAAAAGTTATAAAGGTTCTCAAACTGCAGATCCCCGCTGGCAAGGCAAACCCTGCGCCTCCGGTAGGTCCTGCCCTTGGTCAGGCTGGTCTTAACATCATGCAGTTCTGCAAAGAATTCAATGAGAAGACTGCCAATCAGGCTGGTCTGGTAATTCCAGTTGAAATATCAGTATATCAGGACCGTTCCTTTTCCTTCATTCTTAAAACCCCGCCGGCAGCAGTCCTCTTGAAGAAAGCTGCTGGCATCCAAAAGGCTTCAGGAACACCCAATAAGGAAAAGGTCGCCACTATCAAGCGCGACGCTGTGCGGGAGATTGCCGAGATGAAAATGGTTGATTTAAACGCTGCTGACATTGAAGCAGCTATGCGCATGGTAGAAGGGACTGCCCGCAGCATGGGCATCACAATTCAAGACTAGCTTTCAATAATGTGGGAGGAGGTTTGCCCTCCGCTGGCACCACAAGGAGGAAAAACAATGGCTCGCAAATCCAAGAGAATGCAGGAATCACTCAAGAAGTTTGACCGCTATCAGACATATGGACCCGCCGAAGCCCTGGAACTTGTCAAAGAAATGGCTTCGGCAAAATTCGATGAAACTGTTGAGTTGGCAGTTAAGCTGGGAGTCAACCCAAAGCATGCCGATCAGCAACTGCGGGGAGCAGTGGTCTTGCCTGCCGGCACTGGCCGCACAGCCAAAGTCCTGGTCTTTGCTAAAGGGGAAAAGGCCTCCGAGGCGGAAAAGGCCGGTGCAGATTTTGTAGGCGACGCTGATCTGGTGGAAAAGATTCAAGGAGGATGGCTGGATTTTGATGTCGCCGTCGCCACTCCGGACATGATGGGCACAGTGGGCAAGCTGGGTCGGATTCTCGGTCCCAAAGGCCTGATGCCTAACCCCAAGACAGGCACAGTGACCATGGACGTTGCCAGGGCTGTTAAGGAAATTAAGGCCGGCAAGGTAGAGTACCGGACAGAAAAAGCAGGTATTATCCACGTCCCCATTGGCAAGGTATCCTTTGACACCGACAAGCTTCTGGAGAACTTCAAGACGGTAATCGAAACTCTGATTAAAGTGAAACCAGCAGCTGCCAAAGGACAGTACTTGCGTTCAGTGACTGTTTCATCTTCAATGGGTCCTGGGGTTAAAGTCAACCCCCAACGGGCCGCCGCCATTGACAGAGAATAATCCCCTTAACTCAATAGAATCTACCGTAGACAGCAGGTGTCCCTTTTAGGGACTTAAACAGCCAGCCGAGGTGGAAAGGAACAGGCCCGCTTTGAGCGTTGCCCTTTAACCCTTCCAGCTCGGAAGGGTTTTACATTTTCTATGACAGGAGGTGCATTAATGAGTTCGCAGGCAGTTCTCGAAAGCAAAAAACAAATCGTCAATGAAATCAGCGATAAACTAAGCAAGTCTGTAGTAGCAGTGCTTACCGATTATCGCGGCCTCAATGTTGCTGAAGAAACCAAGTTGCGCAAGGATCTGCGGGAAGCTGGTATTGAGTATAAAGTTCTCAAAAACACCCTTACCAAACTGGCAGCTGAAAAAGTTGGCCTGGAAGGCCTCAATTCTCACCTGGTTGGCCCCACAGCCATCGCCTTTAGCTATGAAGATCCTGTTGCTCCAGCTCGCATCCTCACCAAGTTTGCCAAGGAATACAAAAAGCTGGTCATAAAATCTGGCGTATTGGAAGGCAAGATAATCGATGCAGCGGCCATCACTGCCCTGGCGGAATTGCCAAGCAGAGAAGTTCTTATTGCCCAGGTTTTGGCCGGGTTCCAAGGCCCGATTTCCGGGTTCGTCAATGTCATGCAAGGCAATCTGCGTAATTTTGCCTGTGTGATTAACGCAATCAAAGAGAAAAAAGAACAGGCAGTACAATAAAAAACAAATCCAGGAGGTTTATTGATATGTCAAAAGTTCAGGAAGTAATGGAATTAGTAAAGGGTATGACCGTCTTAGAACTGGCGGAATTAGTCAAGGCCTGTGAAGAAGAATTTGGCGTCAGTGCCGCTGCTCCGGTAGCTATGGCCGCCATGCCTGCTGCTGCCGCCCCTGCTGCTGATGACGCAGACGAACAGGTTGAATTTGATGCTGTCCTCACCGCTGTCGGCGACCAAAAGATCAAAGTTATCAAGGTCGTCCGCGAAATCACCGGTCTCGGCCTCAAAGAAGCTAAGGATTTAGTTGACGGCGCGCCAAAGCCCATTAAAGAAAAGATATCCAAGGAAGAAGCTGAAGAAATTAAAAATAAGATCGCCGAAGTCGGCGGCACCGTCGAACTCAAGTAGATTCAGTTCGCGCCTCTTTTACAAGGGGCGCTATTTTAATTTGACAGGAAATATTGTATATGTTATTATTGTAACTTGCCATGCAATTATTTATTGGGGTTATCAATTGCAATGAATATTTTTCAGTTGCAAAGGGTAACCTATTCTGGTATGTCATGGAAGATTCTGGACGAGGGGTGATTATTTTTGACCAAGGTTGTTGCAGCCGGGGAGTCCCAGCGCAGGAGTTATTCCCGGATAACTGAAGTCCTTGATTTGCCTAACCTGCTAGAAATCCAGAGTGAATCTTACAAATGGTTTTTGGAAGAAGGGCTTGAAGAGATGTTTAAAGACATCTCCCCCATCAAAGACTTTACCGAGGAGCTGCACCTGGAGTTTATTTCCTACCATTTGGATAAGCCAAAGTACTCTGTAGACCAGTGCAAAGAGAGGGACGCTACATATTCTGCTCCTTTGCGCGTACAAGTTCGCTTGATTAACACCAGTACCGGTGAGATCAAGGAGCAGGAGGTCTACATGGGAGACTTCCCCCTCATGACAAATAACGGCACTTTTATTATTAATGGCGCAGAGAGGGTCATTGTCAGCCAGCTTGTCCGTTCACCGGGAGCCTATTTCAACAGCTCTATTGATGACAGCGGCCGCACCTTGTACAGCGGCACCCTTATCCCCAATCGCGGGGCATGGCTGGAATTCGAAACGGACAGCCACGGCATTGCCTGGGTACGGGTGGACCGCACCCGCAAGCTGCCCATGACTGTTTTGCTGCGCAGCATTGGTTACGGCACTGACGAAGAAATCCGTCAGCTTTTTGGCGGAGACCATGATATTTTGGAAGCCACTTTGGAAAAGGACCCTACCGATTCCTTTGAGACAGGGGTGCTGGAAATTTACAAGCGTTTACGGCCCGGTGAGCCCGCCCATGTGGACAACGCCAGGACCCTCTTTGAAAATCTCTTTTTTGACGCCAAGCGCTATGATTTAGCCCACGTGGGTCGCTATAAGTTAAACAAGAAACTGGGTGCCCGCCGCCGCTTGCGGTACCGGACCCTCAGCGAGCCGGTAATTGATCAGGCAACTGGTGAGATATTGGCTGAGACCGGCTCTGTTCTTGATGATGCACTGTTGGACAGGATCTTTGCTTCCGAGTCGCCGCCAACAGTCTTTAGAGTGTACAACGATAATAAAGAATCTGTTACCATCGTAGGCAACGGAACACCACCTTACGGCACCAATTGTATTACCCGCCAGGACATCGTTGCCGTAGTGGGATATTTGCTGAGCCTGGCAAAGGGAATTGGCGAGACAGATGACATCGACCATCTTGGCAACCGGCGCTTGCGCAGCGTAGGAGAGCTTCTGCAAAATCAATTCCGCGTGGGGCTCTCCAGGATGGAGAGGGTTGTCAAAGAGCGCATGACCATTCAGGATGTCGATGCCATTACCCCCCAGGCGCTGATTAACATTCGCCCCGTCATTGCCGCCATCAAGGAGTTCTTTGGCAGCAGCCAGTTGTCACAGTTTATGGACCAAACTAACCCCTTGGCGGAATTAAGCCATAAACGGCGCCTGAGTGCTTTGGGGCCAGGGGGCCTGAGCCGCGATCGGGCCAGCTTTGAAGTCCGTGACGTTCACCACTCTCATTACGGGCGCATGTGCCCCATTGAGACGCCTGAGGGCCCCAACATCGGTCTCATCGGGTCTCTGAGCACGTATGCCCGCATGAACCGCTACGGATTTATTGAAACGCCTTACCGCAAAGTAGACAGGACTAAGGGCCGGGTAACAGACGAAATTCATTACCTAACTGCTGATGACGAGGATCAGTATGCCATTGCCCAAGCCAATGCTCCCTTAGACGAAAACGGATATTTCACTGCACCTCTAATCAGCGTACGCCTGGGGAGTGAAATTACCACTCGCCCGCCTACAGAAATTGACTATATGGACGTTTCCCCCAAACAGCTGGTCAGCGTAGCTACCAGCCTCATTCCGTTCCTGGAAAACGATGACGCCAACCGGGCTTTGATGGGGGCTAACATGCAGAAACAGGCAGTGCCCCTGCTGGTGCCTGAAGCGCCTATTGTAGGCACAGGCATTGAAGCCAAAGTCGCCCGGGACTCTCAGGTTATAGTGACAGCAATTAATCCCGGAACGGTGGAATCAGTCACTGCCACCAAAATTGTTGTCAACAGGGGAGACAACAAATCTGACACTCACATCAGCGGCATGACCGGGGAAGTCTTCCCCCAGGAGACCAGAGGCGGCAAGGATATATACCACCTGACAAAATTCCATCGTTCCAACCAGGGAACCTGCATATCCCAGCGGCCCATCGTGCGCAAAGGAGATGTGGTTGAGGCAGGGCAAATCCTGGCTGATGGACCTTCCACAGAAGCCGGAGAATTGGCCCTTGGCCGCAATGTGCTGGTGGCATTTATGACCTGGGAAGGATATAACTACGAAGACGCCATTCTCATCAGTGAACGCCTGGTGCACGACGATGTATTCACTTCAATTCATATTGAAGAATATGAGGCTGAAGCCAGGGATACGAAACTGGGGCCGGAGGAAATAACCAGAGATATCCCCAACGTGGGCGAGGATGCCCTGAAGAACCTGGACGAGCGGGGAATTATCCGCATTGGAGCTGAAGTCAGACCCAGCGACATTCTTGTGGGAAAAGTCACCCCCAAAGGGGAAACAGAACTCACCGCTGAAGAGCGCCTGCTCCGGGCTATTTTCGGGGAAAAGGCCCGGGAGGTCCGGGACACTTCCCTAAGGGTGCCCCATGGAGAATCAGGCATCGTAGTTGACGTCAAGGTGTTCAGCCGGGAGAATGACGACGAGCTCTCCCCTGGCGTCAACCAACTGGTACGGGTATACATTGCCCAGAAGCGGAAAATATCTGTGGGCGATAAAATGGCTGGGCGCCATGGAAATAAGGGTGTTATCTCTATGATTCTCCCTGTGGAAGACATGCCCTTCCTGCCGGATGGAACTCCTGTGGATATAGTCCTCAACCCCCTGGGTGTGCCTTCCCGGATGAATATCGGGCAAGTCCTTGAAACCCACTTAGGTTGGGCCGCTAAAACCCTGGGCATTAAGATTGCCACTCCCGTTTTTGACGGGGCATCTGAAATTGATGTTTTCGATGCTCTCAAGGAGGCTGGGCTTCCCGAAGACGGCAAAGAAGTTCTTTACGACGGACGCAGTGGGGAACCTTTTGACAACAGGGTTACCGTTGGCTATGTGTACATTGTCAAGCTGGCCCATATGGTGGATGATAAAATTCATGCCCGTTCTACCGGGCCCTATTCCCTTGTCACCCAGCAGCCCCTGGGGGGCAAGGCTCAGTTTGGAGGCCAGCGTTTCGGGGAAATGGAAGTATGGGCTTTGGAAGCCTATGGGGCAGCCTATACCCTTCAGGAGATTCTCACCGTCAAGTCTGACGATGTGGTGGGAAGGGTAAAGACATACGAAGCCATCGTCAAAGGCGAGAATATCCCCGAACCGGGTGTGCCTGAATCCTTTAAGGTCTTGGTTAAAGAACTGCAGAGCCTTGGTCTCGATGTCAAGGTCCTGGGTGAGGACACCACTGAAGTCGAAATTGGTGAAGATGACGACGAACCCGGGGAATTAGAAGTCAATCTCGAACAAGACTTAACTGAGGACAGTGATGACAGCCTGGATACTGCCGATCTGGATGAAGGCGAAACTGACGACATTGAAATTCTCGATGAGGATTTTGAGCGCTTTGCCGATATGGAAGATGATTATGAAGTCAGCAGCAAGGCTTCCCGTAAAAAGGCCAAGCGCACCACTGCCATCGACCTGGACGATGATGATCTTTTTGATGATTGACAACCAACATCTCAAAAGGGGGAAATACCTTGCTGGATGTCAACAATTTTGATTCCCTGCGGATAGGTTTAGCCTCACCAGAGCAAATCCGGGCCTGGTCCAGAGGTGAAGTTAAGAAACCTGAGACCATCAACTATCGAACCCTCAAGCCTGAGCGGGAAGGCTTGTTTTGCGAGAAAATTTTCGGTCCCCAAAAAGACTGGGAATGCCACTGCGGCAAGTACAAGCGCATTCGTTACAAGGGCGTTGTCTGTGATCGCTGTGGCGTAGAAGTCACCCGGGCAAAAGTGCGCCGGGAACGCATGGGGCACATTGAACTGGCAGCCCCCGTCTCCCATATTTGGTACTTTAAAGGCATCCCCAGCCGCATGGGCCTGTTGCTGGATATGGCCCCCCGTGCCCTGGAGAAAGTCCTTTACTTTGCCAACTATGTTGTCCTCGATCCGGGAGAAACCACCCTTGCCAAAAAACAACTGCTTACCGAGGCTGAATACCGGGAGAACTATGAGAAATTCGCCGACCTCTTTCGCAGCGGCCGGGGCTTCCGGGCGGAAATGGGGGCAGAGGCAATTAAGGTCCTCCTTGAAGAAATAGACCTGGACGCCCTCTCTGAAGAACTGCGGGCAGAGGTCAAGAACTCCACCGGCCAAAGGCATGTGCGGGCAGTCCGCCGCCTGGAAGTGGTGGAAGCCTTCCGTACCTCCGGGAACCGGCCTGAGTGGATGATTATGGAGGCGGTACCGGTGCTTCCCCCGGATTTGCGGCCCATGGTGCAGCTGGAGGGGGGTCGTTTCGCCACTGCTGACCTCAATGACCTCTATCGCCGCGTCATTAACCGCAACAATCGGCTCAAGCGCCTCCTGGATTTAGGAGCGCCGGACATCATTGTCCGCAATGAAAAGCGCATGCTTCAGGAAGCCGTCGATGCCTTGATTGACAACGGCCGGCGGGGACGCCCCGTCACCGGTCCCGGAAACAGGCCTTTAAAATCCCTTAGCGATTTGCTCAAAGGCAAGCAAGGCCGTTTCCGTCAAAACCTCTTGGGGAAAAGGGTGGACTATTCAGGACGTTCAGTCATTGTCGTCGGCCCCGAGCTCAAAATGTATCAGTGCGGGTTGCCCAAGGAAATGGCCCTGGAACTGTTTAAGCCCTTTGTAATGCGGCGCCTGGTAAACGAAGGGATTGCCCATAACATTAAAAATGCCAAGCGCATGGTTGAACGGGTAGAGCCGGAAGTATGGGACGTTCTTGAGGATGTCATCCGCGAACACCCTGTTCTTCTCAACCGTGCACCCACACTGCACCGCCTGGGCATTCAGGCCTTTGAGCCTGTCCTCGTTGAAGGCCGTGCCATTCAAATCCATCCCCTTGTCTGCACGGCCTATAATGCTGACTTTGACGGAGACCAAATGGCGGTCCACGTTCCCCTGTCTGCCGAGGCACAAGCTGAAGCAAGGCTGTTGATGCTGGCTGCCCACAACATCCTCAATCCCAAGGACGGCAGACCAGTGGTTACGCCTACCCAGGATATGGTGCTGGGCATTTACTACCTGACTCTGGAAAAACCGGGGGGCCTTGGCGAAGGCAAGGTCTTTGCCGACTATCCGGAAGTCCTGCGGGCGTATCAGGAAAAGGCAATTTCCCTGCATTCCAGAATTGCCGTATCGCTGAAGGGAATGGCCCCGAAAAACATGGGCCCCCATGCGCCAGAGCGCGGTTATTTGTTGACTACTGCGGGGCGGTTGATTTTTAATGAAATATTCCCGGATGATTTCCCCTACCTCAACTATCCCTCCTTTGACAACCATGTCTCGCCGGAGGATATTGCCCCGCCGGGCAGCAATATCCCTGAGGTTATTGCTGCCAAGGCGACAGTGCCAGCCATTACCAGCAAATTCATAAGCAAAATCATTGCCGAGTGTTACAGGCGGTACAAGACGACGGCGACGGCGGAAATCCTCGATAAGATTAAGTCAATCGGCTTTTCCTTCTCCACTCAGGCTGGGGTTACCATTGCGATATCAGATATCAAAGTCCCCGCAGAGAAAGCCGATATCCTAAGCAATGCCGAAGCCGAGGTGGAGAAGATCGAAAGGAATTTCCGCCGCGGATTAGTCGGTGATGAGGATCGCTATGAACAAGTCATCAAAATCTGGAACGAAGCCAAAGACCAGGTTACCAAAAACCTGATGAAAGGCCTGGACGACTTTAACCCCATCTATATGATGGTTGGCTCCGGGGCCAGAGGAAACGAGTCCCAAATTACTCAGCTGGCCGGCATGCGCGGCCTGATGGCAGATCCTACAGGCAAGGTAATTGAGCTGCCAATCAAGGCCAACTTCCGCGAAGGCCTGACTGTTATGGAATTCTTCATCTCCTCTCATGGTTCCCGTAAAGGCCTGGCGGATACCGCCCTCAAGACAGCGGACTCCGGATACCTTACCCGTCGCCTGGTTGACGTTGCTCAGGACGTAATTGTCCGGGATGTGGATTGCGGCACCGATCGCAGTATAGCTGTTTCTGATATCCGGGACAGCCGCAATATCATCGAACCTTTGGAAGACCGAATCGCCGGGAGATTTGCCGCCGAAGACGTGGTTACTCCCGACGGAAAGCTGTTGGTGGCCAAGGATCAGTTCATAGATCAGGAAATTGCCCGGGCAATAGCCGGTTACGGCGCCATCTTCTCCCCTGTTTCAGGAACAGTGACTGTGAAGAAAAACAGCCTGACAGTAATCGGTGATGACGGTGAAGCCCATAATTTTAAGCTGTCAGCACATACTGTTTATGTGGAGGACGGGCAAAGAGTCCTCGCTGGGGATAAGCTGGCTGCCATTTTTGACGCTGTTAAAATTCGTACAGTTCTCAGCTGTAAGAGCCGGTACGGCGTTTGCGTCAAATGCTATGGCCAGGATATGGCCACAGGCAATATCGTCAATATCGGGGAATCCGTTGGCATCATTGCCGCCCAGTCCATAGGCGAGCCAGGCACCCAGCTGACCATGCGCACCTTCCATACCGGCGGCGTAGCCGGAGATGATATAACTCTGGGTCTTCCCCGGGTAGAAGAGCTCTTCGAAGCCCGCAAACCCAAGGGCCAGGCTGTTATTACCGAAATAAGCGGCATTGTCAGCATCGGGGATCAGAAGAATAAGCGGGAAGTGGAAGTCAAAGGTCCCGACGGCGAAGCCGCGACTTACACAATTCCCTTTGGTGCCCGCTTAAAGGTGCGCCAGGGACAGGAAGTTGAAGCCGGAGATCCCTTGACGGAAGGTTCCATCAATCCCCATGACCTCCTCAAAGTTAAAGGGGCGGAAGCCGTACAGTCCTATCTGACCCAGGAGGTGCAACGTGTCTATTGCAACCAGGGGGTCGACATCAACGACAAGCACATTGAAGTCATTGTGCGCCAGATGATGCGCAAAGTAAAAGTTGTCACCCCCGGAGACACTGGTTTGCTCCCAGGTTCCTTTGTCGAGAGTTTTGAATTTGATGACGCCAATCAGAAGGTTATTGCCGAAGGCGGCGAACCGGCTACAGGAAAACCGTTGCTTTTAGGCATCACCAAGGCCTCACTGGCTACAGACTCTTTCCTTTCTGCCGCCTCCTTCCAGGAAACCACCAGAGTGCTGACCGAAGCATCCATCAAGGGGAAAGTCGATCCTCTGTTGGGTCTCAAGGAAAATGTCATCATTGGCAAGCTGATTCCCGCCGGCACCGGCATGTCCAGGTACAGCAGCATTCAGATTGTCAAAGAACCTCAGCTTGAACAGGAAACTGCCGAAAACGATTGACAGCAGCCCTGACCGGTGGTAAACTATTTGAGTGCTCATTTTTCAATGTACTGGGAGGTTGAGTGTGCTCATGGCCACAAGGGAGCTTGAAATCGGTTCCAATGTTTTGGTAGGCGCAAAGCAGACAAAACTTGCCATTGAAAGAGGCGAGGCTGAAAAAGTCTTTATCGCCGAAGATGCCGACGCGCATCTGGTTGAACCCATTGCAGAACGTTGCCGGGAATTGGGGATTCCCCTGGTCAGCGTAACCAGCATGCGCGAGTTGGGCAAAGCCTGCGGCATCCAGGTTGGCGCTTCAGCAGCCGCCTTGGTTCGCAAATAGCATAGGCGCCCGGTCCTCCCGACCGGGCACCTTTACCATTTTATTTAAGGGAGGTGCAGACATGCCAACTATTAACCAGCTGGTGAGGAAAGGCAGAAAAAAAGTTGTTAAAAAATCCGCCGCCCCTGCTCTTGAGGGTTCACCTCAAAGGAGGGGAGTGTGTACTCGGGTTTCCACCCTGACTCCAAGGAAGCCCAACTCGGCTCTGCGCAAGGTTGCCCGTGTGCGCCTGACCAACGGCACTGAAGTAACTGCCTATATTCCGGGCATCGGCCACAACCTGCAAGAGCACTCCGTCGTCCTTGTCCGCGGTGGTCGGGTCAAAGACCTGCCTGGAGTAAGATATCACATTGTCCGCGGTTCATTGGATACCGCAGGTGTTCAAAACCGCAGCCAGGGCCGTTCCAAATACGGCTCCAAAAAGCCTAAATCCTAAGAAAGGGGAGGGATAGCCAATGCCTAGAAGAGGTGCAGTTCCCAAGCGGGAGATAATTCCTGACCCCATCTACAACAGTGAACTGATCTCCCGTTTTATAAATGCAATTATGCTGGACGGCAAAAAAGGCCTTGCACAATCCATTATGTATGGCGCCATGGATATTATCCGGGAAAAGACCGGCAAGGATCCCATGGAAGTTTTTGAGACTGCCATGAATAATGTCATGCCCGTCCTGGAAGTCAAAGCCCGCCGCGTAGGGGGCAGCAACTACCAGGTTCCTGTCGAAGTTCGTCCCGAACGTCGCCGCACCTTGGCAATCCGCTGGCTGATAAACTTTTCCCGCAAGCGGGGAGAAAAAACCATGGCTCAGCGCCTTGCCGCTGAATTAATGGATGCTGCCAACGGCACCGGAGCTTCGGTGAAAAAACGCGAAGATACCCATAAGATGGCAGAAGCTAATAAGGCCTTTGCCCATTTCCGCTGGTAAATTGCCTGTACTTTGTCTGAAAGGAGGGAAAGCTCAATGTCCAGAGAAATAGCCCTGGAAAAGACAAGGAATATTGGAATCATGGCTCATATTGATGCCGGGAAGACAACTACCACTGAGAGAATTTTGTTCTACACCGGCAGAGTGCACAAATTGGGGGAAACCCATGACGGCGCAGCTACCATGGACTGGATGGTCCAGGAACAGGAGCGCGGGATTACCATTACCTCTGCTGCAACTACTGCTCACTGGAAGGGTCATCGAATAAATATTATCGACACACCAGGCCACGTTGACTTCACCGTCGAAGTTGAACGCTCTCTCCGGGTGCTGGATGGCGCCGTAGGCGTCTTCTGCGCCAAGGGCGGTGTTGAACCTCAGTCGGAAACGGTGTGGCGTCAGGCGGACAAGTACAAGGTTCCCCGCATTGCCTATGTCAACAAAATGGACATCACTGGCGCCGACTTTTTACGGGTTGTCACCATGATTCGGGAGCGGTTGCTTACCAATGCCGTCCCCGTACAGCTGCCGATAGGCAAAGAGGATTCTTTTCGGGGAATCATCGACTTAATTGACATGAACGCTTTACATTATATTGACGAATTAGGGACTAAAGCCGAAACCGACGCCATCCCTGAAGAGCTGCAGGATCTGGCCAGCCAGTACCGGGAAGTGCTTATCGAAACCGTTGCTGACTTTGATGAAGAGGTCATGGCCAGCTACCTGGAAGGAAAGGAAGTGCCGTCCGCGGCGATAAAAAGGGCACTGCGCAAAGGCGTTCTTGCCAATAAGCTTGTTCCCGTTCTCTGTGGTTCATCTTACAAGAATAAGGGAGTTCAACCCCTTTTGGATGCCGTAGTTGATTACTTGCCTGCACCCAATGAAGTAGCAGCTATCCGCGGCATTGATGCCCACAGCGGCGAGGAAGTAGTGCGCTGCTCTGATGACAATGAGCCTTTTGCAGCCCTGGCCTTCAAGGTGGCTGCAGACCCCTTTGTTGGCAAGCTGATTTTCCTGCGGGTTTATTCCGGTACACTGGCTGCCGGCAGTTATATTCTCAATTCCTCTAAAAATAAAAAAGAACGGGTGGGAAGGCTGCTGCGCATGCACGCCAACCACCGGGAAGAGATCAATGAAATCCGGGCCGGCGACATTATTGCTGCAGTTGGCCTCAAAGCTACCGCTACAGGGGACACCTTGTGCGCTGAAGACGGTCCGGTAATTCTGGAATCAATGCAGTTTCCTGAACCTGTCATCGATGTTGCAATCGAGCCTAAGACTAAGGCTGATCAGGAAAGAATGTCACTCTCGCTGCAAAAGCTGGCTGAGGAAGACCCTACATTTAAGACTTACACTAATCCCGAGACTGGCCAGACGATAATTTCCGGAATGGGTGAATTACACCTTGAAATTATCGTCGACCGCCTTATCCGCGAGTTTAAAGTAGGGGCCAATGTGGGCAAACCCCAGGTGGCCTACAAAGAGACAATTACCGAAACAGTTGAAGCCGAGGGAAGATTTGTCCGCCAGACCGGGGGGCGCGGCCAATATGGTCATGTATGGCTGAGGCTTGCTCCCAGAGAGCCAGGCAGCGGGTTTGAATTTATAAATAAAGTTGTCGGCGGTGTTGTCCCCAAGGAATATATACCCGCCGTCGAGGAAGGTGTCAAAGAAGCCACTCAAAACGGCGTTTTAGGTGGATATCCCGTCATCGATGTGTCGGTAACCATTTTTGACGGCTCTTACCACGATGTTGACTCTTCTGAGCTGGCTTTTAAGATTGCAGGATCCATGGGTTTCAAGGCGGGAATGGAAAAAGCAAAGCCCGTGCTCTTAGAACCGGTGATGAAAGTCGAAGTCACCGCACCCGAGGATTACGTGGGTGATGTCATGGGAGACATCAACTCCAGGCGAGGCCGCATCGAGGGAATGGATCCCGACAACGGCCTCACTGTAATCCGGGCCAAGGTGCCTCTGGCTGAAATGTTCGGCTATGCTACCCAGCTGCGTTCCCGGACCCAGGGGCGGGGAGTGTTTTCGATGGAATTTTCCCATTATGAACCCGTTCCCAAAAGCATTGCCGAAGAAGTAATTAACAGGAGTTAGCGCCCTTCAGGGCAAAAGGAGGGAAAGTAATTGGCTGCTACCCAAAAAATTAGAATCAGGCTCAAGGCCTTCGATCATAGCGTGCTGGACCAGTCCGCTGACAAAATTGTTGAGACCGCCAAGCGCACAGGTGCTCAAGTCTCAGGCCCTATTCCCCTTCCCACCGACAAGAGCATTTATACCGTCTTGCGCGCCGTCCACAAGGATAAGGACTCGCGGGAGCAATTTGAGATGCGCACCCACAAACGCTTAATCGACATCCTGGAGCCCACCCCCAAAACCATCGATGCATTGATGCGGCTGGATCTTCCTGCCGGGGTTGACATCGAACTCAAATTATAACCTGTTTTAGTGTCAAGGAGGTGGCAAACTAGTGAAAAAAGCAATTCTGGGCAAGAAAATTGGCATGACCCAGTTATTTGACCAAGAGGGCAATGTTGTTCCCGTAACAGTAATCCAGGCCGGCCCCTGTCCGGTTGTGCAAAAGAAAACTGCAGCCACAGACGGCTATGACGCCATTCAGGTTGGCTTTGAAGCCCAAAAGGAACAGAGGCTTAACAAACCCGAGCGCGGTCACTTCAAACGGGCCAATGTCGCCCCTGTCCGGTTCCTGGCCGAATTCAGACTGGACAGTATCGACGATTACCAAGTAGGTCAGGAAATCCGTGTCGACATCTTTGAAGCTGGCGAACGCGTTGACGTCACCGGCATTTCCAAAGGCAAGGGCACAGCTGGCTCCATCAAACGTCACAATCAAAGGCGCGGTCCCATGAGCCACGGTTCCCATTATCACCGTGGCCCTGGTTCCCTGGGCGCAGTTGACCCCGCCAAGGTCTTTAAAGGACGCAAATTGCCCGGGCGCATGGGAGGCGAAAGGATTACAGTCCAGAATCTTGAAATTATTCAGGTTGACCCCGAGCGCAACTTGCTCCTGGTCAAGGGTTCTATGCCTGGTATCCGCGGTTCGCTCCTGCGCATCAAAGATTCCGTTAAGAACAGGTAGTAGTTGAAGCGAAAGGAGGACACAGGAAATGCCTAAGGTGGCAGTTCATAACAGCAAAGGCGAGCAAGTCGCAGAACTTGAACTTAATTCTGCAATCTTCGCCGCCCCCATTAACCAAGCTGCAATGCATGAAGTGGTTGTTGC
>Ga0208693_1000502_pt1 | contig 31585 bp, 24 predicted proteins | sample AD_UKC071_MetaG_FD_184438 | JGI IMG/M metagenome (GOLD analysis project Ga0208693, IMG submission 184438) | Active sludge microbial communities of municipal wastewater-treating anaerobic digesters from USA - AD_UKC071_MetaG (SPAdes) (version 2) | ecosystem: Engineered > Bioreactor > Anaerobic >... | reverse complement strand
AAAACCGTTTATAATATTATTAAATTGTGACCGCCGGCAGCCGCCACTTCCAGGGCCCGTTTTGCCGCCTGCTGGCCCTTTATATCGGAAAAGTCGAATGCCGGGGCGCCGGGCGATTCCAGCAACTCATTGATGTCCAGCCTGTAAGGATATATTTCCAGTTTTCCAGACAAAAACTCCGCCAGCTGAGCCAGGCTGCCGGCGGCATAGACGTTGATTCCTTCCACCAGAGCTGCTTCCTTTGCGTTTTCCAGCGGCACGACCACTTCCTTCAAGGAATGTTCCCTGGCAGTCAGGACATTGGGCAGCACACCTGTTACAGGTTTTAGGGAGCCGTTCAGGGAAAGCTCCCCCAGGTAAACAAAAAGGCCGCATCGTTCCAGGGGGAGCTGTCCGGTGGCGGCCAAAATCCCCACAGCCACAGGCAGGTCATAGATGGGACCTTCCTTTTTGAGATCGGCTGGTGCCAGGTTTACAGTAATCCTCTTAACCGGAAACTCAAACCCGGAGTTTTTAATGGCGGAGCGAACCCGGTCCTTGGATTCTCTGACCGAAGTATCAGGCAGTCCCACAATGTCGAAGCAGGGCAGGCCCCTCGACACATCCACTTCCACTTCCACAATTTGCCCGTCCAGCCCGTGCAGGACGGTGCTTTTCACAATGGCAAGCATTGCTCCTCCAGAAATCGGTATACATGATTAAATGTATAATAATAAATCTAAAACTTTTTCTACCATCCAGCCGCCAAATCCTTCTGTGTTACGATTAATTCCTGTAAAGTTGGGTGAAGGTGGAAGAAAGCAGGTGGACGGTTCTTTTGCTTCCCAGTCCTGCTTTCTGGCTTTCATGTAAAAGGTGTTAAAGTGATATATTTTTGTTGTGCGAAATGCTGTATTTCTATTGACCGTTAACAAACCGCCGTGGTGAGTTTACTGAACAGATTTAAAAGGAAAGATTTAATTCTAACTTTTTAATTTAATATCATTCAACGAATCTAACTCAGCGGATATATTATTTCTTTGTAAAAAAACCTAGCTATTGGTTTTTTAAATTATGTAATTAATTATTCTTAAAATTAACATAAAAGCTTGTCCCTTTAGGATTTGCTTTAAAATTTAATGTTGCGTTATGTTTAGTGGCGATGTTATTGCAGATTGCCAAACCCAACCCAGTTCCAGTCTCTTTTGTTGTAAAGAAGGGAGAGCCAATCTTATCAATTATATCAGGGCTAATACCAATACCTTCATCAGCGACCTCTAAGATAATTCCACCATTCATTGCGTATGTTCTGATTGTTAAATTACCTCCAGTTGGCATTGCTTCCAATCCATTTCGAACAAGGTTGAGTATTAACTGTCGAATATCTTCGGGAACAACCTGAATGTCATAAATATTTCCCAATTCTAATATTATATTGCTGCCATTTTTGATGGCGTCCGCCTGGATTAAAGGATAGATAGCATTAATTATATTATTGAGGTTTTCTTTTATAAATGCAGATGGTTTATTACGGGCTAAGGAAAGGAATTCGCCAATAATACAATTAATTCTATCAATCTCTTCAAAAATAATATTGAAATATGGAGCATATTCAGCATATTCTCTTTTTCCTTGCATTAATTGCAGGAAACCCTTGATGGATGTGAGTGGATTTCTTATTTCGTGAGCAACACTAGCTGATAATTTGCTCATAATATCTAGTTTTTCCACCCTTGCCACATCGCTAATAATATTGGATTTGTTGCCATCATATACAAATAAATATTTATGATTTTTAAGTATATCTATAATTTCAAAGCTAGTGCGATTGCTAATTTGGTAAGTGCAAATTGCTGTCATTTTTAGGTCATTAAATCTTTCGTTAATTATAGATTCATAATTTTGAATTGCCAGCCAATTTTCTTTATTAACCCAAGATAAGTTACCACTTGCTCTAACACCATTATAACCTTTGGCTGCAGCTTCATCTATCCTTTTAATCCATGAGTTAATAACATATTCTGCGTCAAATTTGCCATGAGTTAAATAACATTCTGTGTAAGGAATGATTTCCATTTGCCCTTTTTGAAGATATTGATCAAAGTTTGGTATGTGACTTCTAAGCATTAGTCTTGCTTCATTATTACTAATTTCTGATATAACCCAAATACAATACTCATTGTTCTCTAAACCAATTTTAAAAAATGGTGCTAACATATTAATTAAGTCATCTAGATTTTGGTAGAATCCACAGATATGAGAACCACATGGAATATTCGTAAGGAATGAATTATCGCTTTGTATTATACTTTTTGTGTAATACCCATAATTTTCTGATTTGTCTGTGAGAATCATTGTTAAAACCCCCCAAATACAAGTAAGTACATAATTCAATAATTTTTAATGAATTTCCTTTACAATTATTTCGACAGTATCTGACGTAAAAAATCAGCATGTTTGTGATGGGGCAGTTGTATGGGTATTATGAGGGGGAGCTTCTCCATAGGGTTGTTGGATAGCGATCTGAAACCGGAAATGTTTTCTGAGGAAAGGCACTGCCACAGCTGGCTTGGGGTTAAATGAGCAGAAGGTGAGGAAAAGTGCCTGGATGATGATCAAAGAACAAGATGATCTAATAACAATAAGATTAAATATTAACCAGGCAAAAGCAGAAATACAAAACCCGATTCCCCTTGCCGGTATGGTCCCAATCAAGACTCTTCCAAAAGCCAAGGGGTGAGATAATATCTAAGATTAAGAAGATAGAAGGCTTGACACAACGCCGGGCAACGGGATCATGGGATATCGATCAATTTAATTTTTAGGTATAAAGATAAAGGAAGCAGGAGAACCGTCCCCTGGCTTCCTCACGGCATTTAGTACGTTCTGGTTGTCAATTGATGATTATAATTCCGGAAAATCCCGATATCTTAAATATTTCTTTAAATATTTCTTTCATCGTCTCATTAATCCGGTGATTTTCATTTCCGTTCCCAGGACATCTACCCTATTCTGCGCACTCAGAAGCACACGCAGCCTTGCGCTGCTGATGTATTCCAGTTTGTTAAAATCAAAAACAAGATTGAGTTTAATTACGCCGAAGCAGAAAACCTGGCCATTTCTCTTTGACTTGCTTTCCCCAGAAAATGCTCCGTATGCAGCATGCTGATGTTTATGGATAACACATTACCGGTGGTCATCAGATAATCAAATAGAATAAAGAGACTTGCTGCCATCGCCAGGCCTTCCAGGGGGATACCGGTTTTTTTAAATACAACTGTAAAAAGGAAGGTACCCATACCCTGTGTGGGCGGCACGGCCACAGACATAATCATACAAAGCAGAGCCATGGATAGAATGTCCGCCATGCCAAAACTGATCCCGTAAAAATTACCCACGAATAATGACATCAAGAATAAGACCGGCACCACAAAGGGTTTGGAGAATAATGCGCCTACAGGTACAGAAAAGTTAACCAGATAGTCGCGGATACCCTGTTTTGTGGTGGCAGTCTTGGTATGGGACGCAAAAGTGGCACTTGAGCTTGCGGTTGACAACGCAATCAACAGGACAGAACCGATTGTTCTTATATAGTCAACCGGATTTTTCTTTTCGATGACAGCAACACTCAGCAGGCAGAGCAAAGCAAATACAACAAAACATACACAAATGATTACAACTACACCAAGGGAACTGAGGAGTGCCCTGCTGTCCCCGGATAACAGCATATTGAAAATGCAAATAAAAATCACCCATGGCATCAGGGAGCAAACAGCATCCAACAAGGTGGACAAAACCAGATTTAACTCCGTTATCGCCTTGGTTAAAACGGGGAAGCGTCCTTTCATGGTAAGCATGGCAACACCCGTGATGATGGCAAGGAAGATTGTTTGTAAAGTATTACCATCCAAAAAAGACTTGAAGATATTAGTGGGTACGATATCAAAGGCCATTGCGGCAATTTGGTTCCATACGCCTTCACTGGCACTTGCAGCACTAACACCCTGGATGGGGAAATAAATCATCCCTGCCAGCACGGCAATTGCCCCCGATATAACCGTCAGTCCCAGAAACCAGCTAAAGAGTATTTTAAAAATGCGTTTCATCTGGGCGATATTATCCATGTTAAATATACTGGCGATTACTGATACAAAAAGAAAGGGAATGACAATAGCATTCAGCAATCCGAAAAAAGCATTGCTCAAGGGGGTCAATACTGAGGCAGGGAGGATTGTTTGCATAGAGGGGGCAAGGCGGTTTACGGTCAAACCGCAGATTATGGCCGCGCCAAAGGCTAAAGCAATGGCAACGACGGGGTTTAGCCCCTTTTTTTTCAGGGTAAAAGTAGCAACATTAGTTCCGTTTTCATAGTAGTAGGTGACTGCCGAAAGCCCAATTAGAATATTCTGGCCAATGAAGCTGAATTCCTCATCCTCAGCTTCCTCAGGCAGGTCAAGCGGGTTGGCCTGGGCACCTCTATAAGCTAATGACAGAGTTATGGTTTTAAACCGCTTCCGCAGCTCGATTTGAAAAGTCTCATTTTGGGCGGCAGCCTTTGCCCAGTAGACAATCGTCTCTTCCGTAAATAGTTCAGCTTGAATAATGTCACGGCTGGAACATTTGTATTGTTTTAGCAGATTTCGTACAAAGCTCGTGGCGGCATCAATGCTTGCTGTTTCCAGCTTAAAACTTCTTCTTTCTGCCATATTATGCTATGCACATCCTTGCTATGTTAAGTTTGCATATAAGAAGCGAACAGAACATATCTTAATACCTTTTCATGTATCTGCATCTTCTGGTTGATTATAAGCATTCCACATAAAACGGGCTTTTAAAACGGCTCTGTGCGGATATCCGGCAGCAGATCGGGCTGTTTTAAGGCTTCTACGGCCATCTGGTCGCAGCGTTCGTTTTCCGGATTGCCGGCGTGACCCCTGACCCAGACAAATTTTACCTCGTGGAATTCGCTAAGTTCCAGCAGCCTGGCCCAGAGATCTGCGTTAAGGGCAGGGTCTTTATTATTGCGCATCCACCCGTTAGCCCGCCACTTTTTGGCCCACTTCTTTTCCATGGCGTTTACCAGATACTGGGAATCTGTATAAAGTGTCACCCTGCATTTTTCCTTTAAACACTCCAGGCCTTTAATGGCAGCCAGTATTTCCATCCGGTTGTTAGTAGTGTTTTTAAAGCCAGCGGAGAGCTCCTTGCGATGCCCCTTGTATAACAACACCACCCCGTATCCGCCGGGACCGGGGTTTCCTGAGCAAGCTCCGTCTGTGTAAATAGTAACCTCCTTAAGCGGTTTATCTCGCGAACTTCCAGTATTAGACTTCATTTACGCCCCCTATCTTTATTCTTTTAAGATTTAAATTATCAGGACCAGATTATTAAGGTTTTTTTAAGGTAAAATTAAGATTTTTATGGAACAATATTTTACAAAAATGTCTGTATTGAAAGTGCCCTGGAAGAAGATTAGTTTTTGTTTAAAAATAGACGCTGCAAAGGAGGATTGAAATGTTTACACAGCCGCTGGTCACTGTAGGAAACGTAATTGTTACCTTTGGTTTGCTTGGTTTTCTGGGGATTATTGTACACGCAATTTCTGATGCAGACAATGGGAGACAATGATTTTTAGAACAAGGTACTTACCTGCTCCTATACGTCAACCAAAATTATTTTACAGCGTTCTTTTGCTGGTGAATAATGAACTAATTTTACCATAGGATAAGCTTAGTCCGTCAAGCCCGGCTAAGTATAATTCACTTGATATTTATATACGGGTTAATTCATAAACAAAAAAACCGCAGGCCCTGGCCGGGTAGCGGTTTTTATACTTACAGGTTGCGGACTTCTTCTTTTTTTAGTTCCGGATAAACCAGGTCTATTTTTACTGATTCTTTCCTCTCAAAAAAAGCGTATAAAATGCTTTTTAATATTTCTAAAATATACATTATATTAATTCACCTCCGGTTTAATTATTATAAAATATCGTTAATAATGATTCATTGATGAATTAATGGAATCGCTTCCAGTATTAAAGAAAGTGCCTTAAATATGTGAGCAAAAAATAAAACACGCGGAACTATTTAAGATCATATTAATAAGGATGCAATATCTCATTGCATCCGTGGCTGCATAATAATGTTATCAGGATCTTCATGGACGATTAACTGAAGTCAAAAAACAAATAACCTCAACAAAACTATTTTAAGTAATTGACACTACACGGTGTTTACTTGTACATAGTTCTTGACTGGAGTTTCTTACGAATGGTTTTTTCCGCTTAGAAATTCATCAAATAATTAAAACCTTTCCTTGTTGTTCCTAATTCCTTTTCCAGTTGGACGAATAAAGGAAGGAAAGGTTCCCCAAAGCATAAAATTTAATGAAGTGAATTCACTCAAAGATCCTAAAAGAAAGAAGCTGTTTTTTCATAAAAAATGAGGAAAAAAATTGAATGTTATACTGGTGGGGTCAATGGATAAAAAAACATGGCTGGTGCTAAACAGCCATGCTAAAAGAAAGAATAGTTAATAGTTAGCATCACCAGGCATTTAAAAAACAAGCCTGATGGTCAATTATTATTGTAAATTACATAAGAATTATCAACTTTTAGATAATGCCTTTAACCAGCCAAGTTCACATCTTTTTGCAAATGTCACTTTATAAATACAATAAATATGGTTAGTACCTTTTAACTATTCAACCTGATAGTTTTGCCTAATACCATTAGACATAGTCTACAGAAAAGTTTCAGAGTGTTTATTTCCTGAACCAGGTTCATTATCTTGTGCTGACTGTTCCTGTTTTTGTTTCCTGGTGCAGGCTGCTTTGATCTTGAAAACCATGTCCGAGCGCTTGCAATCGGTTATGTCGAGAACCACTCCAATGATTCCTGCCAGTACTCCGTCGGTATTTGTATAGGTGGCTTTGTTAAAGACAACATCATGGGTTGTCCCGTCCGCGTATAGGACGGTAGCTTCATAAACCTGGACGCCAGGGTTTTGCAACAGTCTGGAGTCCATCTCCTCACATAAGTCAGCTAAATTCTTGGGTACAATATCGTGAGCTTTTTTCCCGATAATCTTTTCTTTAGGGAGTCCGACAAAGACTTCATAAGCTGTGTTATACCCCTGGTAGACTCCCTGGGTGTCCTTATAAAATATGGGGTTGGGAATACTGTCAATGAGCCTTTGCAGGAAATTATACTGTTCCCGCAGGGCTTCTTCCGCCTTTTTACGCTCCATGATCTCATGCTGCAGTTTTTCATTGGCGGCTCTAATTTCATTGGTTCGCTCCCTAACCATCTCCTCCAGTTTATCGCGGTGTTTTCGCAGCTCGTTCTTCATCTGTTCACGTTCGGAGATATCTGTGACAAATGCGTAATAATACATAACCTCGCCTTCATTGTTACAGACCTGGTGTTCCAATAATTCCACAGGAATTCTTGTACCGTCCTTGCGCACATACTCCTTTTGAAAGCGCACTGGTTCGCCTGTACAGCGCATTTTAGCCAGCATTTTAGCCTGGTGTTCGCGCCATTCCTCAGGTGTCAGATCCTTATCCCAGGTTATAGTCCGAAGTTCTTCCTTAGTATAGCCTGTTAAATCACAATAGGCCTTGTTGCAGGTCATGATATAGCCACTGGGATAGACAGCCGCAAAGGGTTGGGAAGAGCGCTCAATTACATCAGCCAGAAACATTACACGCTCGTACATTTTCCAGAAGGCTTCATCCGCCCGTTTTCGTCTTGCATTAGAGGCTTTAAGAAGGGCATTTTCCTGGCGCAACGATTCCAGTTCCTTGATAAGTTCTTCCTTTGATTTATCGTTATCAATCACACTTTTGCGCCACCTTCCGTTTTAACATCAATGCATGGGTTTATGACTCAAATCCTGGGCAAAATCAAACTTGCTCCAGCATGTTAAGTTTATTGTAATAAAAATTGAGTCAACTTACAACCAAAACAGACAGGTCTGGGGAAAAGGTGTTGGAAAAATCTTTTAATAGAAAGGCAAAATTATACAATTAATAGCAACTTGGGAACATAATACCATGCATGGGAGGAATGATTGAGAACAATGTCGAAAAATATAATACCTCATTTTGAGTTTTCCCCTTAAAATAGAGGTCTGTTCAACCGTATAAAGGAGTAAGGGAAAACCTTTATTACTTTTTACGGGAAAGAGGTGAGCACCTTCAAGAGAAGGGGTGTGTAAGCTTGTTTCCTGCACAGGATTTGGATAATACTGTTAAGAGAATCAAGCAGGGGGACCAACTGGCCCGGGAGGATTTCCTGGAAAGCTACAAACCCTTTATTTTTAAGGCAGCCTGTAAATTTTGCAAACGTGGGTTGGATTGGGGCAGGGATGATGAATTAGCCATCGCTCTGATTGCCTTTAATGAGGCCATAGACCGCTACCGGGAAGACAGTGGCGTTCCTTTTCTGGCCTTTGCCAGGCTGGTTATAGTCAGCCGGCTAAAAGATTACTTCAGGCGTGAAAACAGGGCCGACGCCGAAGGTCTGTCACTGGAGGCGGACAGACAGAACAATTTGGAGTGCGCCAGGTCCTGGGAAGCCTACCTGGAAGAAGAAGCCAGCAGGGAAAGGGAAGAAGAAATAAAGGAATATGAGGTTTTATTGAGCAGTTACGGGGTAACCTTTGAGGACCTGGTCAAGTGTTCGCCGCGGCACCGTTCTACCCGCCTGTCCCTTCTGCATGCAGCGCAGGAACTGGCGAACAGCAATCAACTGCTCAATGAACTCAAGACTAAAAAAAAGCTCCCTTTAATAGATCTGGAAAAGATAACGGGAGTGAGCCGTAAAACCCTTGAAAGAGGCAGAAAGTATATCATTGCCATGGCTTTATTGATTAGTAAGCGGGAAGAGTATTTATACTTGAGTTCTTATCTGATATTGCCTTCTCCGGCTGAAAAGGGGGTGCCAGAAAAATGATGAAAGAACGAGGGATGGTTGTCAAAGTAAAAAGCAACTCGTGTATTGTTCTTACGCCTGAAGGAGAATACCGGGAAGTGCCCCTGACCGAAGGTTCAAGAGCTAGGGTTGGCCAGGAAATACAAATTCCCCAAAGAAAAACCATTCCATATTTTAGATTTCTGATGGTTGCAGCTTCTCTCCTGGCTGTGGTAGTTCTTGCGGGCCAGTTCTTTCCTTTGGCGCCGCCTGCGGCTGCTTACCTGACCATTGACATCAACCCCAGTGTTGAGCTGGGGGTTACTGCCAGCGAAAAGGTGGTTTCCGCAAGGGGCCTTAACCCCGATGGAGAGCGGATTCTGGCAAAGGTCACGGTAAAAGGATTGAAATTGTCTGATGCGGTTGACCGGATTGTAAGTCAGGCCGTGACTGACCAGTTCCTCAATGACATTGATGAGAATATAATTCTGGCTACACTTACCGTAGAAGAAAATCAGGAACCCCTCGTGGCTCTGGATACTGTTTACGAAGCCATTGAAAAACCGGTAAGATACAGCGGTATCCTGGCAGAAATTATAATCGAACCGGTAACGCCAAAGATGCGCGAAGACGCAGCGAAAACCGGGCTTTCCACCGGAAAGTTCCTGGTGCTCAAGAAGTCTGGCGAAAAAGGCGTACCGGTCAGCGTGGATGAAGTTGGAGGATCGAGCCTCGGAAGCCTTGAAAAGACAAAAAAAATAAGCATCATTGAGCTGTTAAAGGAAAACGGGATAAACGCGGCAGAAAGAAGTGTTGAGGCAGAAAAGAATGCGAACTCCAGGAAAGAACGGTCAGGCATTTACTACGATGGCCGTAAGAAAGCTACGGGGTCTGTGACATTTACAGAAGGGAAAACGATTAAAGCTGAGGCGAAGCAGGAAAAGGACAAGGAAAAGGATAAGGACAAGGGTAAAAAAGAAACGCCGGGTAGGAGCGATGAAAAAAATAGAGATAACCCAAGGAATGTCCCCGGCAACAATGGTAACAACAAAAACGATAAAGATAAAAACAACAAAGACAGAAACGATTATGATAGAAACGATCAGGATAGAAAGAATAACAAAAAAATGAACGGAAATAAAGAGGACAAAGAGAATAACAACCACAAGAATAACGACGGGAATAACAAAGATAAAAGCGATAACTGGAAAAATAACCAAAACGATAATGATGGTGATAATAACAGGGACAGGCCAGGGGAAAATGAAAGCTGGTCCAGACAAAGGGCTGAATTAACAGGAAACAAATTAACAGGAAACAGCAGGGATGTATTAAGAGTGCCCTTAAGGTGGCAGCTGGAATTACCTGGTATTAACCTGAATCCCCAGAAATAAATGGTATTCTGTAACCGCCTCTCAGGTCAGTACTGAAGGCGGTTTTTTTTATGGGGTACATCATTAAAGGGCAGAAGAAAATTCCTGTCAATTTGCTTCCGGGCAAAATAAACTAATCAGGGGTGCATTTGTAGATTCGCCGGTTTAGGGCATGCTCCAGGCGGGACATGATGCCCTACTCAGGAGAAAAGGCTGGTGATATGCAGGAATACTGCCGTTACCGCTGCTGCCATTACCGGCCCGCAGGGAGTTCCCCTAAGCAGCAGGATACCCAGCACGCTTCCCACCGTCAGCCCAAAAATAATCTCAGGGTTTAAGTTCATCAGGTTGAGCCCATCACTATTGAGCTTGGTAGCCAGCGCTCCCGCTACCAGCGCATAGATACCTTTTAAGGAAGCCAGGGAATGGAGGTCTTTGGTAGTAAGTCTCTCTGTGGCAACCGGAGTCAGGATGTGCAGCATTAAAAGAACCAGACCAATTTCCAGGCCCCGTTCTTCCAGAACCGGCAGGAGGATTTGATCCAACCTGAAATAACGAATGCATAACAGGATGCAGGCGGACGTCACCACCAGGTTGGAACGCCCGAAAAGGCCAAGGAATAATAAAATGATCAGGATTAACTCGGGAGAAGTAAAACCCCAGATATCGCTGTTCAACTGAATCATCTCCCTGCTGGCTATACCAGGTCACACCTGGTTTACGTAGCGCGAAAAAACAGATGGCATGATTGGATGAACAAACACGAATTATAAACAAAGTGTCATATTGTTATCACTTGCCATTGGGTTGCTTATAGATTAGGGCAGTTAGTTTTTATGATAGATTATGCCTGAATGACCACAATATTACATTGATTGCCTGGCTACCTTTTCCGCTGCAGGCAATATTTTAGGCCTCAGAAGGTATTTGGGGAACAGAGTAAAAAATATTTCATCACAAATAATTTTTTAAAATGGAGGAATTGCACATGGCCAGGGGTTTACAGATAGGTATTGAAGGTTTGGCCCAGACGGTAGTCAGCGAATCAAACACAGCCATCTCCCACGGGAGCGGGTCAGTTAGTGTTTTTGCCACACCGGCCCTAGTGGCTTTGATGGAGAAGGCCGCCCTGTCCTCGGTTGAACCGTTGCTGGAAGAGGGGACTACCACCGTAGGGACCAGGGTGGACATTAAACACTTGGCAGCAACCCCCGTGGGTATGACTGTGGTGGCTACGTCCCGCCTGGTGGAAATTGACGGCAAACGCCTTGTTTTTGAGGTGGAGGCGAGGGACAATGTGGACCTGGTAGGCAAGGGCATCCACGAGCGCTTTATTGTTAAGACGGAAAGTTTCATGCGCCGGGTCCAGGATAAATTGACTAAAAATTAAGTCAAATTAAACCCTGATTCTGTTATAATTATTATAGATGATGATATAACTCAACCAAAGGGATGCTTTCCAAGGTCTAAAGCTTTTGGAAGAAGAGAGTCTCAATAAGGACCCAAATAGAGGATATTGTTAAGTTAACCTGAGGGGCAACGAACAACGCAACGCCGGGAGAGTCCTTCATTCACAATAAAATAGATGGTGGAGAGGATTGCTGAAATATAGGTATTGCTTGTTGCCACCGGGCTGGCTGACGAAAAAGGGATAATCCCGGCCGCCCTCATTATTTGTTGATAAACAGACTGATGGAGGGATTATACTTTTGCGCCTGCTTTATTTCACGGATACGCATATTCGATCCGTTAACCCAGTAAACCGCAGGGATGATTTCCTGAAGGCTATTGCGGCAAAGCTTTCAGAGATAGTTAAATTATGCCGTTTACTGAAAATCGACTATGTTATTCACGGGGGGGATATATTTGACCATCCCAACCCGGACCGCAGGTCCCTTGCTTTACTACAATGGTTTTTGAAAAAACTCGCCCTGCCGGTTTACTGTGTTGCAGGCAATCATGACCTGATCGACCAGCGACTGGACAGCCTTGACGGTACCGCCCTGGGTTACCTGGCCCGTAAGGAGTGGGTGCGTCTCCTGCAACCGGGAAAAATGATCTACCTCTCCAATAAGAATTGTGTGCTCCAGCTGAGTGGCCAGCATTATTACAGCGGTATTGACAGGCACGGCAACGGTGAGGTTTACATGGTCACTAAAAAGAACTGCGATCTGGCCATTCACGTGGTTCACGGTATGCTCCTGCCCAGGGCTTTTTCCGAAAAAGTACCCTGCACACTGATTTCCAGCGTAACTGCCACCGAAGCTGATTTTACCCTCGGTGCCCACGCCCACCTTGGATATCACGAGATTGAGGGGGGCAAACATTTCCTCAATCCCGGGGCGCTGGCCCGGGTGACAAACCTGGCCAGGGAACGGATCAGGATACCCCAGGTGCTTTATTTGGACCTCACTTCGGCAGATTATAATTACCAGTTCATTCCTTTGGGGGCTGCACGTCCGGGGGACGAAGTCATGGCCGAAAGCACCGGGGCAAACGCAGGCTAAAGGTAGCGGAACAGTCGCGCTCCGTAAATACAGAATTGTTAGGAGAGCCGCCTTTGTTGCACAAAGCAAAGGCGGCTCTTCTGTGAGTTGCTTCAAAGGATTTATTATTAAAAGCTCATGTCAAAACAGAACACCAGTTTGTTTTTTTAGCCTCTTCCTTAACAGTAAAAGGGTTTTCTGGTTTTTGAGGGAATTTAAATCTTCTGGAGAGATTTTTCCCCAAGCCTACCGGTTAAAAATACGTTGATTTAAGTGCAGGTGAAAGCCGTGACTATACGCTTTATTATCGGCAGGGCCGGCTCCGGAAAAACCCGCGCCTGCCTGGAGGAGGTGCGGGAAGAACTCCGGAAAAGCCCGGTAGGGCACCCGCTGATCCTGCTGGTGCCCGAGCAGGCCACCTTTCAGACAGAATACGAACTGGCCTCCACGCCCGGCCTGAACGGCTTCATCCGGGTCCAGGTGATTAGCTTCAGGCGCCTGGCCTACCGGGTTCTGCAGGAGGTTGGGGGCGCTGCCCGGGCGCACATCGGTGAGCTGGGCAAACGCATGATGCTACGCCGCTTGCTGGAGCGGCGCCGCGGTGAACTGAAAGTGTTCCGCCGCGCGGCCGGGCTGCCGGGCTTTGTCGATACCCTGGCCCGGGCCCTGGGCGAGTTAAAAACCTATTGCACCGCCCCGGAGGACCTGGACCGCGCTTCCTCCACCCTCAGGGAGGCCGGGGCGGGACTGCTGCCCGACAAGCTCGACGACTTAAGCCTGTTGTATGACAGCCTGGAGGAAGCCCTGGCCGGCCGTTTCACCGACCCCGACGACTACCTCAGCCTGCTGGCCGACCGCCTGAAGGATTCCTCCCTGGTTCGGGGGGCAGAAGTCTGGGTGGACGGCTTTACCGGTTTTACGCCCCAGGAGTTCCGGGTGCTGGCGGCATTGGCCCGGACTGCCCGCCGGGTAAACATAACCCTCTGCGCGGATCTGGCGGCGCTGACCGGCTACCGTGACGAGACCGATCTTTTTTACCCGGTCCGGGAAACCTACGATTCATTGTGCGCCATGGCCGCCCGGGAGCGCATTGCGCTGGAGGAACCCCTGATCCTGGAGGACGGGCCTCCGCGCCGTTTCCTTACCCCGGCCCTGGCCCGCCTTGAACAGTTTTTCTTCACTTACCCGGCTCCGCCCCCAGACTGTAGCGGGACCGGAGTTACCCTGGCCGCTGCGTTCAACCCCAGGGCCGAAGTGGAGGGGGTGGCCAGGGAAATTACAGCCCTTTGCCGGGATGAAGGCTTCCGCTACAGGGATATTGTGATCCTTTTACGTGATCTGGACGCCTACGCCGGCCTCCTCAGGGTGGTCTTTGCCGACCACGGGATCCCGGTTTTTCTAGACCACAAAAGAACGGCCATGCACCACCCCCTGGTGGAACTGATCCGCTCGGCGCTGGAGGTGCTGATCAGGGAATGGGCCTTTGATCCCGTCTTTCGCTACCTCAAGACCGACCTCACACCGCTATCCAGAGAGGAAGTGGACCTGCTGGAGAATTACGTGCTTGCCCACGGGATCCGGGGGAGCCGCTGGACTGATGACAGACCATGGGATTACCGCAGGCGGCTGACCCTGGAGGAGGACCGGGAGGCCACCGAAGCGGAGCTCGTAGAACTGGACCGGATTAACAGCCTGCGCCGGCAGGCCTCGGCAGCCCTGGCCGCTTTCTGCCGGGAGGCCGGTCAGGCCGCAGACGTGCGGGAAATGACAGCGGCCCTATTTAACCTGCTGGAAAGCCTGCAGGTAGCTGAACGCCTGGAGAGCTGGCGAAGCCGGGCGGAGGAGGAGGGGCGCCTGGAGGCCGCCCGGGAACACGTCCAGGTTTGGAACGGGGTGATCAACCTGCTGGATCAGGTGGTTGAAGCCCTGGGTGATGAGGCACTGACCCCTGAAGAATACGCAGCCATACTGGATACCGGGTTTGAAAGCATGAAACTGGCCCTGATTCCCCCCGGCCTGGACCAGGTGGTGGTGGGAAGCCTGGAACGCTCCCGGGTGCCGGAAGCAAGGGCCGCCTTTGTCCTGGGTGTTAACGACGGTGTATTGCCAGCCCGGCCTTCCGCCAAAGGCATCCTTTCCGAGGGGGAGCGGGAAAGGCTGGAGACGGTGGGCCTGAAGCTGGCCCCGGGATCCCGGCGCAGGACATTTGAAGAGCAGTACCTGGTTTACCTGGCCTTGACCCGATCTGCGGAAAAGCTCTATTTGACTTATCCACTGGCAGACAGTGAGGGCAGAGCTGTCATGCCCTCCGGGGTGGTGGCCCGGGTGAAGGAGCTGTTACCGGATGTGGAGGAGCGGGTCTGGCCGGTGGAGCCCAACGCAACCCTGGCGGACGATTTAACCTTCGTGAGCAACCCCGGCCGCGCCCTGTCCTACCTGGCGGCCCAGCTGCGGGAGGCCCGGGCCGGCCGCCCGGTGGACCCCCTGTGGTACGACGTTTACGACTGGTTTGTCCAGAGCGGCCGCCGGGAGGAATGCGCCCGGGTACTTGCCGGGCTCTTCTTCAGCAACCGGGAGGGCCGCCTGCCCCCCGGCCTGGGCCGGTCCCTCTATGGCCGCACCCTCAAAACCAGCATATCCGCCCTGGAGAAGTTCCGCTCCTGTCCCTTCGCTTATTTCCTGGCCCACGGTCTGGGCCTGCAGCAGCGGGCGGTTTACAGGCTGGGCGCGCCAGACCTGGGCAGGTTCTTTCATGCCGCCTTGAAGCTTTTCGGCGACCGCGTCCGTGAGCAGGGACTGGAATGGGGTAACTTAAACCGGAAGCAGTGCCGGGAAATGGCAGGCGAGGTGGTGGAACTGCTGGCCCCTCGCCTGCAGAGCGAAATCCTCTTAAGTTCCGCCCGGCACCGTTACCTTACCGGCAAGCTTAAGAGGACCGTGCAGCGGGCGGCCCTGGTCCTGGCCGAGCACTCCCGGCGGGGCCGCTTCCGGCCAGTGGGTCTGGAGCTGGCCTTCGGGCCGGGGGGAGACCTGCCCGCGGCGACCTTTATCCTGCGGGACGGCAGTGAGATGACGCTGGCCGGACGCATTGACCGGATCGACGCGGCGGCTGGGGAAGGAGGGGTCTACCTGAGAGTGATTGATTACAAGTCTGCCCGGACCACCATCAGGCTTTGCGATATTTATCACGGACTCAAGCTGCAGCTGCTGGCCTACCTGGATGTTGCCCTGGAGCACGCCCTGACCCTGGCAGGTGCGGAGGGCCTGCCCGGGGCCATCCTCTACTTTCGCCTGGACGATCCCTTCGTCAAAACAGACGGGCGGGTACCTGACGAAGCGGAGCTGGAAAAAAGGATCCTGCGGGAGCTGCGCATGACCGGCCTGATCCTGGCCGACCCGGAGGTGGTGAGGCTGATGGACGGAGAGGTAGAGGGCGACTCCGACCTGATCCCGGTACATATTAAAAAGGACGGGGAAATCGGCGCCCGTTCGGCTGTCCTCACCTCCGAGCAGTTTGAGCTGCTGCGGCGCTACATGCGCTACCAGCTGGTTTCGGCAGGCAGCGAGATCATGGATGGCGTGGTAGAGATCTCACCCTACCGCCTGGGTGCCTTCCGCTCCTGCCAGCACTGTTCCTTTAAACCGGTCTGTCAATTTGACCTTTTAATAGAAGGAAATAAGTATCGTCTGCTCCACCAGGAAAGGGACAGTGTGATCTGGAGCCGGCTGGCTGGACAGGGGGAGGGTGATGAAAGTGAGTAACCAGTGGACCCGGGAACAACTGGAAGCCATCGAAAGCCGGGGGCAGAACCTGCTGGTGGCCGCTGCTGCCGGGGCGGGGAAGACTTCCGTGCTGGTGGAGCGGATTGTGCGGCTGATCACGGACCCGGTTCAGCCCGTGGACGTCGACCGCCTTTTGGTGGTCACCTTTACCAACGCGGCTGCGGCGGAGATGAGGGAGCGCATCGGCCGCTCCCTGAGGGAAGCCCTTGCCCGGCAACCGGACTCCAGGCACCTGCACAGGCAGCTGGCCCTGCTGGGGCGGGCCGGCATCAGCACCCTGCACTCCTTTTGCCTGGACCTGCTGCGTCAGCATTATTACCGGGTGGACCTGGACCCTTCCTTCCGGGTGGCAGATGAGACCGAAACTGTCATGCTCCAGGCTGAGGCGCTGGAGGAGCTCTTCGAGCGCCGTTACGCCAGGGAAGAAAACTCAGTTTTTACCGCCCTGGTGGACAGCTACGGGGGACAAAGGGACGACACCGTACTGCAGGAGCTGGTCCTGGAGCTCTACCTCTTTTCCCGCAGCACACCGCAGCCTGAGGAATGGCTGAAAAAGTTGCCCGGGGGCTTTGAACTGCCCCAAGGGGCCTCTTTGGACCAGCTGCCCTGGAGCGGCGCCCTAAAGAAATCGCTGGAGATCGAGCTGAGCGGTGCGCTGTCCGGGCTGGAGCAGGCCCTGGAGCTGGCCCGCAGGCCCGGCGGCCCCAGGGTTTACCTGGCCAACCTGGAGGCAGAGCGGGATATGGTGCTCGGCCTTTGCAAAGCTTGTGCCGCAGGCGCTTCCTGGGCATCCCTGCACGAGGCCTTCAACAGGGTCGCCTTCGGCAGACTGAAGGCCTGTAAAAGGGAAGACGACGGAGCGGGGCTGGCTGAGCAGGTGCGTAAAATAAGGGACAGTGTAAAGAAAAGGATTGCAGTGCTCCAGAGGGATTACTTCCGGAGGCCGCCGGAAGAGCTATGTGCGGACCTGCGGGCTGTGGTGCCGCTGGTCCGGGAGCTGTCCAGCCTAGTCCTCGAGTTCGGGGAAACATACCGCCGGGTCAAGCTGGCCCGGGCCGTGCTGGACTTTAACGACCTGGAACACTACTGCCTGCAGATCCTGGAGGAGCGGGATCCTGAAACCGGGGAAAGTTCGCCCTCTGCCGTGGCCCTGGAGCTGCAGGAACGCTTCGAGGAAGTGCTGGTGGACGAATACCAGGACATCAACGCAGTGCAGGAGGCTATTCTTCAGCTGGTATCCCGCCAGGGGGAAAAGGGTTCAAACCTGTTCATGGTGGGGGATGTCAAACAGAGTATTTACAGGTTCCGCCTGGCCGATCCCGGGCTGTTCCTGCAGAAATACGAGACCTACCCCACCCTGAAGGACCGCGGGCCGGGGCGCCGGATCGACCTGGCCAGGAACTTCCGAAGCCGCCGGGGGATAATTGAAGCGGTCAACTTTCTTTTCCGCCAGCTGATGACCCCGGCCGTGGGTGAAATGGCATACGGCCCCGGCGAGGAACTGGTTTATGCCGCCGAATACCCGGAGGGGACGGGAGAAGGGGCGGGTCCGGAAGAGTACGTAGAAATCCACCTCATCGAACGGGAACCCGCCGGGCAACCGGAAGCCGCCGGAAGCCGGGAACCTGCCGCTGGTTCCGGCGGGGACGAGCCGGAAGAAGGCGCCGGCCGGCAGGAGGGCGAGAGCGAAGAGGACCTGGATGCCGTCCAGAGGGAGGCGCGCCTGGTTGCCAGGCGGATCAAAGAACTGGTGGAGGGCGCCCCGGGCATTCCCCCGCTCACGGTGTACGACAGGGGGCAAAGGGACTGCCGTCCGGTTACCTACCGGGACGTGGTGGTGCTGCTGCGGGCTGTTACCGGCTACGCCAATATATTTATGGAAGAATTCCGGCAGGCGGGCGTCCCGGCTTACGCAGAACTGGCCACTGGGTATTTCGAGGCCACCGAAGTGGAAACCATCCTGTCCCTGCTCAAGATCATTGATAACCCCCGCCAGGACCTGCCTCTAGCCGCTGTTTTGAGGTCTCCCATCGTCGGCCTCAACGCCGGGGAAATGGCGAGGATAAGGCTGCACGCGCGCCGGGGGGACTACCTGGACGCAGTGGTGGCGGCCTCCCTGTCAGAAAAGGGAGCCCTTGGGGAGCGCTTGCAGGACTTCCTCTGCAAGCTGGAAAGCTGGCGCACCGCCGCCAGGCAGGGCACGCTGGCGGACTTGATCTGGACCCTCTACCGGGAAACCGGCTACTATGATTTTGTGGGAGGCTTGTCCGGGGGCGGGCAGCGGCAGGCGAATTTGAGGGCACTCCACCACCGGGCGGAGCAGTACGAAGCTACCGCTTTCCGGGGTCTATTCCTTTTCCTGCGCTTTATCGAGCGGATCCGGGAGGGCGGGGGCGACCTGGGCGCCGCCCGTTACCTGGGCGAGAGTGAAAATGTGGTGCGGCTAATGAGCATCCACAAGAGCAAAGGCCTTGAGTTTCCGGTGGTATTTGTGGCGGGACTGGGCAAACGGTTTAATTTTAAAGATTTAGCAAAAACTGTACTTTTTCATAAAGATCTGGGCCTCGGACCCCAGCTGGTGGACTCGGAAACCAGGGTAACCTACCCCACCGTGGCCAAACTGGCTTTGAAGCAAAAACTGAAAATGGAGGCGCTGTCCGAAGAAATGCGCATCCTTTACGTGGCCCTGACCCGGGCCAGGGAAAAGCTGATCCTGGTGGGTTCGGCCAGATACCTCGAGGATTGCGCCCGGCGCTGGTGCGGTCCGGTAGCGACGCAAAGCTGGGCCCTGCCGGAGGGAGAACTGGCCGGCGCCTTGAGCTATCTGGACTGGCTGATACCGGCGGTAGCCCGCCACCGGGACGGGTCCGGGCTACGCCGGCTGGGGCTCTGCGAGGACCAGCCACCGGAGTTTGTGGCTTCCAGCGCGTCAAGCTGGAAAGTGCTCCTCGACTCCGCCCCTGCCCGGGAAGATGCCGGGGAAGAGACAGCACTGGAGCTCTTCGAAAAGATTCGCCGCCTGGAGCCGCTTGGGACGGCCGGTCCGCAGGCAGAGCTTGTCCGCTCCCGGCTGGAGTGGACCTACCCTGCTAGTTACGCGCTGGGCAAGGCGGCCAAGGTATCCGTCACGGAATTAAAACGCCGCTTTGATGCCCTGATCGTGGAAGAGGAGCCCTCGATAGCGGACTTCCGGAAGCCCGTAGGAGGCAGGCCTCTTTTCCTCCAGGAGAAGCGCGGCCTGTCTGCTGCGGAAGCAGGGACGGCCTTGCACCTGGTGCTGCAAAACCTGGACCTGGCCGGGGTTAACGGCGCCGCTTCCATCGCGGAGCAGGTGGAGAGGATGGTGGAACGGGAGCTCCTGACCCGGGAGCAGGCAGCTTCCGTGCCGGTGGAGCGGATAGCCGCCTTCTTTGCCGGGGAGCTGGGAAGGAGGGTGCTGGCCGGCCAGAGGGTGCTGCGCGAACTGCCCTTTACTTTGGCATTGCCAGCTGAAGCCATCTACCCGAAAGCGGTGCCAGGGGAACAATCAGGGGAAGAAAACAAAGGCAGGGGTATCATAACTGGCTGCCCGGAGAGCCAGGGTGAGCCTGGAGATGGAACTACTAAACCAGCCTTTTCCCTTGCCCGGCTGAACCCGGGGCGTTGGGAAGGCAGGGGCGAAACCGTCCTCGTCCAGGGTGTTGTGGACTTGCTGGTGGACGAGGGGGACGGTTTTCTGCTGGTGGATTACAAGTCCGACCGGATTCCCGCAGACCAAACAGGGCTTGCGGCCGCCCGCTACCGGTTCCAACTGGACCTTTACGCTATGGCGGTGGAAAGTATACTGCACAGAAAGGTTAAGGAAAAGTACGTTTACCTCTTCCACCTCAACCGGGCCGTCCCCCTGTGAGGGCAAGATCCGGGCTTTTTAAAACCGGAAGGGAATTGACCTGGTGCAGGTCAAGATTGGGCGGCCACCGGCCCACAGCTTTTTCAGGGCTCGATCCAGAACTCCCAGGCACAGTAATATTCCGGGGGATGGTCGTCCGGGGGGCAGGCGATGCAGCGGGTTTTGATGCGGGGATCGATGGTCCTGGCAAAGCTTTCGTATTCAACAAGCCCTACGGATTTGCAGGGGAAGTCAGGCATGTTCTTTCTCTTCCTGGCAGACTGGACCCGGCACTCGTTCATTCTGAAAACAATCCTGTTCTCGTCAATGTCAATGATCTCCTGCCTGTTGACAAAAGCGTAAAGCCTCAGCCCCAGGGCCTGCTTCAAGGCCGGAATGCCGCCCTTTGGGGGGATTTTTAAAAAACTCATGATCCTTTCGGCCTCAAGGGGAGAAAACCTTGCCCAGGCGTCGGTGTCCAGCCGGATAGCCTCTTCCATCCCGTATGCCTTTTCCACAGCCTGAAACCATAAGCCGTCGTGGGCCAGCCACCTTTTGGCCATGTCCTCTATAAGCGCCAGCAGGGTTTTCCGGTCCATAACACAAGTGTCCGGTTTGTTGTCCTCATTCATAATACTTTCCTCCTGTGTGGGAAATCCGCAGGCACCAGTTTTTAAAGGAAATTTCTTAAATAATAATTCCTTTCAGGGCAGGAGAAACCTTCCGCTTAAAAGAAAAAAGGTGGTTATTGGGAGTAGATTTTGCCTTTGTTTTAAGGTTAAAGCACAGCGGAACCGGGAGTTTCTAAATCGATACACCGTTGGTTCAGTGGCAAAACTATATTCAAGTTAATCTGGTGCGTGTTTATGGTGAACCATTTTAGGTAATTACCAGGGGTTGAAAACTATTCAAAAGGAGTGAAGGAAATGGGTCAATTGGACAAATTCACACTGGACCGGGGAGAAAGCATATTACTGGTTATTGATATCCAGGAACGTTTAGTACCGCCAATGAAATACGGCAAACAGGTCATTAAAAAAACAAATATCCTGCTTAGCATAGCCGAAGATTTGGGAATACCTGTAATCGTTACGGAGCAATATCCTCAAGGCCTGGGTAAAACGGTTCCCGAAGTAAATATAGGTTCAGAGGCAGCCATTTTTGCAAAAACAACTTTTTCTGCTTGCACTGAGGAAGTACTCTCAGAACTTGAGCGGCTGGGCAGGAAGAAGATAATTATTACCGGGATGGAAACCCATGTTTGCGTTTTTCAAACTGCCAGGGACTTGCTTGCCCTGGGTTACCAGGTTTTTGTGGTAGAGGACGCGGTATGCTCCCGGACCAAGGAAAACTTCCGGAACGCTTTATCCCTGATGTCCCAGATGGGGGCGGTAGTCACAAGTACGGAACTGGTATTTTTTGACTTAATGAAAGAGGCAGACACCCCTGAATTCAGGAAGCTGTCCCATTTAATAAAATAGGATCTTAGACTTCTTGTTTAAACTTCACAAAAAAAGTTGTACCCATGCAATTTGTTTTTACCGTTATTTTGGCATTGTGCCTGGAAGCAATGCTGTAGCAAACCGCTAAACCCAAACCAGTCCCGTTATCCTTCGTTGTAAAGAAAGGAGTTCCCATTTTTTCTAACACATTGGGTTCTATACCTTTTCCTTGATCGCTGACGGACGGAAAGGACTATATATCCGTTTTCCATGAATGTCCGCAGGGTCAGCGTTCCGCCGGGCTGCATTGCTTCCAGGCCGTTGCGTACAAGGTTGAGAATGAGCTGGCGAATCTCTTTCTCGTTCAGGAGCAAATCAGGAACTGCTATAGGACTGAAAACCACATTAATACCATTGTTTGTGGCATCTGACTGGATTAAGGGCAGGATCGCCTCAATAATTGAATTAATATTGTTAATATTGTTTTGTTTCTTTGCCAGAACCCTGTTTTGAGCCAAAGAGAGAAACTCGTTAATAATCGAATTCATCCTGTCAAGCTCTTCAATGATCAATGTGTAATAACCATAATACTTTACACATTCTGGTTTTTCCCTCAGGATTTGCAGAAAACCCCGTACGGTTGTCATGGGGTTTCTGATTTCATGCCCTATCCCCGCAGCTATTTCACCGATCAGTTTCAGCCTTTCAAGGCGAGCCATTTCGACCATAAACCTCTTGTGCTCGGTGATGTCATTCATCATACCGAAGACGCATTCTACGCCATTCATGTTGATTATATCTGCAGAGTATAGGGCGGTACGCAGTTCGCCGGTTTTTTTCCTAAAAGTTATTTCCTGGTTATAAAGGGCACCCTTTTCCTTGATCAACTCGATTATGTTTACCCGCTCTCCATGGTTGAACCATATATAAAGATCATATATTTTCTTTCCAATAACCTCTTCCCTTTGGTAATCATGCAGTGTAAGAAAGGCGTTGTTAACATCTAAAATGGTACCGTCCTTCAGCAAGGTTATGGCCATTGGATTAGGTGAGGCATGAAACAATTTGGTGAACCACTCTTCCGATTGACGCAGGGCTTTCTCTGCCTTTTTGCGCTCTAAGATTTCGCGCCGGAGGCGTCTGTTTGCCTTCAGCAACCTGTCTGTGCGCTTTTTGACCATTTCCTCCAGGTTGCGGCGGTATTGTTTTAATTCTTCCTCTACTTGCTTGCGCCGGGTTATATCTATAGTCATGCCTTCAAAATAAAGGACATTCCCTTCATCATCCCGGACCAGGCGGACATTAATATAGACCCAAATCTTACTCCCGTCTTTGCGGTAGGCCGGGACTTCTACAGCGCAGGAACCGCTTTGAAGGAGTTTTTTTATACAATGGTTACGGTCATCAATACTGGCATAAAGCTGTTTTCCAATATCTTGCACGGTGCTGATTATCTCTTCCGGTGAACTGTACCCGAAGATTTTGGCGAAGGCGTTGTTGACCGTTATACATCGACCCTCAGGGGTGGTCTGGAAAATGCCGACAAAAGACTTTTCAAAAATATCGCGAAATTTTTCTGCCCCTGTTCCAGTCGATTTTTTCTGCCCCTTGGTTCCCTGGGCAGGGTTATGTACATTGCAGCTCATTCTTACCAGGTTTTTCAACTCTCGAACTTGCCTGCGCAATACTATGAGCTCGCTAATTAGCTGTTCCTTTGACTTGTCTTCGTCCTTCACTGAACAATCCGCTCCTTTGTGTTATCGTAATCGCACAGCTTTTAAGAGCGACAAAATCATCTTAAACACCCCCGTTTTAAATATTTAAACATATTACCGGTATATAAAACAATACTGGAAGGACATTGAATTAATCCAATTTTTTACCAATATTCTATTGCAGTGAGTTCATTCCCGTATTGGCAAATTCGCTATAAAAATGTAATTTCCTGCACATAAAAAGAACTTTAATTACAGGTGTCTCCGCTAAATAACATCAAGCATTAAAGCTAAGTTTCATAACTTATATGCTTTTTTTTCTTTAATAAGGTTAAAAAAACATCAAGACTCCCGCGTGACAGGAGTCTTGAATAAAAAGCCAGAGTGTAATCTATTGTTAGCATTCCCTGTAGTCGTATACCCTCTTGCTCTTCTTCTCGCTTCTAGGGAGAGAACCTTCCGGGACGGCCTCAGTGTCCACCAGGATACCGATGCGGGTTTTAATATTTCTGCGCAGCCTGTAGGCAAGGTCCTCCAAGGGCTGGCCTTTGACGGCCTCGACTTTTACCAGAATACTGTCCTTGCCCTGGTCCCTGGTTAAGATAATCTGGTACTCGCCGCCTGCCCCCTCGGTAATTTGCAGAACGTGGTCAACCTGGCCCGGGTAGATGTTTACTCCCTTGATCTTGATCATGTCGTCGGTGCGGCCCAGGACCCGTTCGTGCATGGGGTAGGGACTCCCGCAGCGGCACTGGCCGGGGATGATCCGGGTGATATCCCGGGTGCGGTAGCGCAGGAGGGGCATGCCCTCCTTGGTCAGAGTGGTGATAACCAGCTCGCCTTCTTCACCCGGGGGGAGCTGCCGGCCGCTGTTAGGGTCGATAACCTCAAAGAGGAGGTGATCGTACCAGTAATGCAATCCGCAGTGCTCGGGGCAGTCAATAGAGATGCCGGGGCCGTATATTTCCGTCAGGCCGTAGATGTCGAAGGTCTCGATGCCCAGGAGTTCTTCAATTCTGGCGCGGGTTTTCTCTCCCCAGCGCTCCGAACCGAAGATCCCGATGCGGAGTTTAATCCGATCCCGCAGGCCCCGCCTGTTTACTTCCTCGGCCAGGAGCAGGGCGTAAGAAGAGGTGGCGGTCAATACGGTTGTCTGGAGATCAACCATCATCTCAAGTTGTTTTTCTGTATTGCCGGGGCCGGTGGGGATGGCCAAAGCGCCGAGCCGCTCCACGCCGGCCTGGAAGCCAATGCCAGCAGTCCACAGGCCGTAGCCCGGCGTTACCTGGATGCGATCCCTGGCGGTAACGCCGGCCATGGCCATGCAGCGGGCCATCATTTCAGCCCAGGTGGACACGTCATAAGCCGTATAGGGTACAATTACCGGCTTGCCGGTGGTGCCAGAGGAGGAGTGGATCCGGACCACCCGCTCTTCGGGGGCTGCCATCAGCCCCAGGGGGTAGCCTTCCCGCAGCTCTTCCTTGGTCGTGAAGGGAAGGCGCCCCAGGTCGTCCAGGGACTTCACGCTTTCCGGAGCGACCCCCGCCTCGTCCAGTTTTTTCCTGTAAAAGGGGGAGTTTTTATAAAGGTGCGGGACAAGTTTACGCAGCATTTGTTCCTGGTAGTAGAAAATCCGGTCCAGGCTGAAGGGTTCATGTTTGCTCAGGTTCAGGGCCAATTTAAGCCACCTCCATGGCTGCGCGTCCGATTTCAAAGGCGCGCCGGTTTAGGTCCAAAAATTGCTCTGGCACAAAGCGCAGGATTGCCCGGAGCAATTGCTCCGGCCCGAAAGGCAGCCCCGGGAGGGTTGAAAGGGCGCCCAGGATGACCACGTTGGCGGTCCTGGGATGGCCCGCCCGGCGGGACAGTACTCCCAGGTCCAGGAAAAACACTTTGCCGGCCTGTTTTTTAATGTAGTCTGTGATGGCCTCCCGGTCGTAGGTGGACAGGCCTAGCTGGACGGTGGCGGGAACAATGGTTGTCGTAGAGGCCAGGACAGTTCCGCCCGGCTTTAATTTGTTAAGTGCCCGTGCTGTTTCGGCAAGCTCCAGCCCCAGCAGGAAATCGGCCCTCCGGTCCGGGATAATGGCTCCGTAAAGCTCTTCACCGATGCGGACATGGCTGACCACCGAACCTTCGCGCTGGGCCATACCGATGACTTCCGAGGTGCGCACGGCCAGACCCTGTTCCATAGCCGCCAGGGCCAGGGCCCGGGATGCCAGAACAGAACCCTGTCCGCCAACGCCGCTGATTAAGATATCCAGATTCATCTTGTTTCCTCCCTGATGGCCTTAGACGGGCAAATCTGCGCGCAGATGCCGCAGCCGTAACAGTTTTGAGAGATCTGTGGCCTTCCCTCCGGCCTGCCGATGGCCGGGCAGCCCAGTTCTTCCAGGCACAGGCCGCATTCCGTGCAGAGCTGGTGGTCGATTAGATAAGATTTTTGCTTCTTAGCCAGGGCGATGCACTCCCGTTTCATAATCACCACGGCGGGCCCGGGGTACTCCATGGCCGCCCTGGCCGCGTTAATGGAAGCTTCCAGGTCGTAGGGGTCCACTTCCCGGACGAATTCCACCCCGCATGCCTCTACAAGCCGGGCGATGTCCACCGGCTTGCCCTGTTCCCCGGCAGCGGTACGTCCTACGCCGGGGTGAGGCTGGTGTCCGGTCATGGCGGTGGTGCGGTTGTCCAGGACAACCAGGGTAACGTTTGCCCTGTTGTAAACGGCGTTGATCAGGCCGGGGATGCCGCTATGAAAGAAGGTGGAATCACCCACAAAGGCCACCTGCCTGCGGTTGGGTTCCGCCCTGTGCAGCCCGGCAGCGATGGAGATGCCGGCACCCATACAGAGGCAGGTGTCTACCGCGTTCAATGGCGCCATAACGCCCAGGGTATAGCAGCCGATGTCACCGGAAAAGATTGCGTCCGTTCCCCTGGCCGCCTCTTTAAAAGCATAGAAGGAGGCACGGTGTGGGCAACCGGCACAGAGCACGGGCGGGCGCAGGGGCAGTTCCGGGGCGGATGCTCTCGCCTCCGGCACTGCAGGAGCTGTTTCCAAAAACTTTTCCAGGATGGTTTTTACTTTATCAGTGTCCAGTTCCCCTTCCCGGGGCACCAGGCGGTCGTTTTTGCCGGATATGCCTGTGAGCATTTTGTTGCGCCAGGCCAGGGCTATGACCTGATCCTCCACGGCGGGTTCCTGCTCTTCAACCACAAGGACCCTTTTGACTCTGGTCAGGAAGTCCAGGACCAGCCTGTTGGGCAGTGGGTAAGGGGTGCCGATTTTCAGCACAGGGACCTTAAGCCAGAGTAAATCCAGGGCTTCCCTGACGTAATTATAGCTGACGCCGCAGGTGATGATCCCGGCCTCTGCCTGCTCATGCTCATCGTCAAGATTAATCAACCGGTTGAATCCCGACTCTTCCAGCAACTCCCGCGCCACTTCCTGCTGCTGGTTCAACCAGGCGTGCCGGCGCAGGGCAAGGCCGGGCATGATAACCCAACCGGGGTTTTTCTCAAAGCCGGGAGCGGGACGGGGTCTTTCCGTAACCTCTGCCACTTCGATGTCCTGACAGGCGTGGCAGGTACGGGTGGTGGGCCGCAGGATTACCGGCAGGCTTAGCCTTTCCGACAGGTTAAAGGCGTATTTAACCATTTCCCTGGCCTCGGCCGGGGTTGCCGGGTCCAGGACGGGGAGCTTGGCAAAGCGGGCAAATACCCGGGTGTCCTGTTCGTTCTGGGAACTGTGGGGTCCGGGATCGTCTGCCACAACCAGCACAAGCCCGCCCCTGACGCCGATGTAGGCCAGGGTCATCAGAGGGTCGGCCGCCACGTTGAGCCCAACCTGCTTCATGGTGACGATGGCCCGGGCGCCGGCGTAGGATGCACCGGCGGCTATTTCAAGGGCGGTTTTTTCGTTAATTGACCATTCCACGTAAAGATTTTTTTCCAGGGCCAGGCGGGCCAGGGTTGAGAGGACCTCGGATGACGGCGTGCCGGGGTAGCCGGTAGCCACCTGCACACCGGCTTCAACGGCGCCGTAAGCAATTGCTTCATTGCCCATCAGTAGTTTTAAGCTCAATTCCGTACCTCCTAATAAGGTAACAAAATAAAAACGGGCAAGAGCCCGTTGCTTTTAAACCATCTCATCTCCACTGGGGATCAACCTGGGCTAAGCTCTACTTTCTTTTCTCAACTAAACACTCTTATTTTTTATAATCATCATTTTTTATATTCTAGCACAGGAGGCATGAATTTGTCACGATTCTTTTTCCAACCTCACATTAGCCCGTAGCCGGCCAGGCGCGCAGCCGCGCTGCCGGCCAGGAGCAGGACCAGGAACGCGGACAGGGCGTAATCGGCAGTGCCCATTTTGGATTCCCGGAGACAGGTCCGCCGGCCGCCGCCGTAACCCCTGGTCTCCATGGCCATGGCCAGCTGGTCTGCCTTGTTTAAGGAGAGCAGCACCAGCGGCACCGCCACCGGGGCGTAGGCCTTAATCTTTTTGACGGGGTTCCAGCCCTCCACTGCGTAAGCCCGGGCCTGCTGTGCTTCGCTGATCTGCCGAACCTCGCTGAGAAAGGCTGGTATAAAGCGCAGGGCGGTCGTAAACATAAAGGCGTAGTCGTAGGGGACCCTCAATTTCTCCACCAGGGTCAGGACAATGTCCCGGGTACGGGTGGTGGCCAGAAAGATCAGGAAACTCAGGACCAGCGCCATCATCCGGGCAGCCATAGCCAGGCCGGAGAGAAGCCCCGGACCGGTTACGGCCAGGCGGTTAGAAATGGGAACCAGGTAAAACAGCACCTGGCCCTGGCCGTAAAACAGGGCCTGGACCAGCAGCAGGACCAGGGCAAGGACAGTAAGACCCGCTGCAGCAGGAAGCAAACTCCTCAAGACCCCGGCTGCTGCCGCCACAAGCAGGACGGAGGCCAGCAGCGCCAGCAGGTAGCGGTAATCGTTAAAGAGGAGGCCCATCCCCAGGATGGACAGCGCCCAGATCATTTTGGTCAGGGGGTTCAGGCGGTGGATGGGGGAGTTCCTGGAAATATATTCAGTTACAGCAGCCAATTTTCTCCCTCCTCATTTTTACCAGCAGTTCGTAAAGCTCCCGTACCCCCAGCACACCAGGCGGTATGGAGTGCCGGCCTAGGCGCTGGGCCAGGTTTGTGATCTGGGGTGGGCGCAGGTAGGTCTTTTTGAGTATCTCCGGCGCGGCAAAGACCGAACGGACATCCCCGTCCGCCAGGATTTCGCCCCGGCAAAGCACCAGCACCCGCCTGGCGTACCGGGCCACTAGGGACATATCGTGGGTGATGAAAATGATCGTGTGGCCGTTTTCGTTCAGCTTCCTGACTATCTCCATAATCTGCACCGACTCCCGGAAGTCCTGCCCGGTGGTGGGTTCATCCAGGACAATGATTTCCGTCCGCATGGCCAGTACCGAGGCCAGGGCCACACGCTGCCGCTGTCCCTTGCTCAGGTTGAAGGGGTAGGTCTGCCGATGCTCCGCCAGGCCGACGGCTTCCAGGGCGGCGGCTGTGCGTTCCTCAATCTCCCGCGGGGAAAGGCGGAGGTTCTTGAGGCCGAAAGCCACTTCCCTGGCCACCGTATCATGGAATATCTGGTGGTCGGGGTTTTGAAAGACAAACCCCACCTTCCGGGCCAGTTCAGACACCTTCATGGAAGCTGTATCCGTGCCGTCGATGTAAACCTTGCCCGAAGATGGCCTGTGCAGGCCGTTGAAGTGTTTGGCCAGGGTGGTCTTGCCGGCGCCGTTCTGCCCGATGAGGGCAATACACTCTCCCTTTTCTATTTCAAAGGAGATGTCTTTCAGCACCGGCGGGCCGGTACCATAATGGTAGGTCAGCTTATCCACTTTGATCTGGGCTTTCCTTTGCATTGTCTCACCCCCGCAGGATGCTTTCCAGGTACAGGTGGCCCTCTTCCACCGTCAGGGGCAGGGCGCACCCTTCATACCTCCCCAGTAATCCCGCCAAGCGGGCCACCTGGGGTATCCTCACGCCTATTTCCTCCAGCTCCCGGCGCCTGACAAAAACCTGACGGGGTTCTCCCTCCAGGGCTATCCGGCCCTCATTAAAAACCAGGATCCGGCTGGCATAGGCTGCAAGCTGCTCTGTTTTTTGCTCCACCATGATTATGGTCATACCGTGTTCTTTGTTTAAGATGTCAAGGACCTTGAAGATTTCATCTGTACCAAGCGGGTCCAGCTCGGAGGTGGGTTCATCCAGGACGAGGATTTCCGGGAGCATGGCCAGGGCGGCGGCTATGGCGACCCGCTGTTTTTCGCCCCCCGACAGGTTCGCCGTGGGGCGGTTGCGCAGCCCGGGAATACCGGCAAGCTCGAGGGCCTTCCCGATTCTTTTCCCGATCTCAGCTGGGGGAAGACCCAGGTTTTCCGGTCCAAAGGCCACTTCCTGCTCCACCTCCGGGGAAATGAGCTGCGCTTCCGGGTCCTGGAAGACGCTGCCCACCAGGCGAGAGATCTGGGCGGGGCTAAGGTCGAAAATGGATGTTCCCCCCAGGCTGATCCTGCCCTGGTAGCTTCCCCCCAGGAAGTGGGGAATGATCCCGTTCAGGCAGTAGGTCAGGGTGCTTTTGCCCGCCCCGGTGGGGCCGGTAATTCCGATAAACTCTCCTTTTTCCACCTTGAGGTTAATCTCCCGCAGGGCAGGCTGTTCCGACCGGGGGTAGCTGAAGCTGAAGTTTTCAATTTCCAGCAGGGCCAAGGTAACCATCCTTTCCTAATGAATAACGCTGTTCACTTGGGGCAGCGGGTAATTCTCGGGTTGCTTCATGCCCCGGGCCTGCCCGGAAGAGGAGTTTCCTGTTCAGGGCAGGCGCCAATTTTTATGACCCGGGCATGAGCTAATTACCCCCGTTCTCTAAAGCCGCAAAAATTTCCTGGCGGGCGCATAGAGAATTTGGACCAGGACGGTATTTATCGCGGTAACCGGGAGGACCACTGCCACGAAAGCCGTCTCCATGGCCAGAAAAAGCTTTTCCGGCGGGAGATCCAGGGCAAACCTGAAGTTCAGGATGATGTACAGGGTTCCGCTGACCAGGGTACCGGCGATTGTGGCCAGGGCCGGCTTGAAGGAATAATCGCCCCGGGCCAGGGCCGGCAGGTAGAGTACAGTCAGGGCGCAGGCCAGTGCCCCGGCGGGCTCGCTGAGCAGATTCAGGTAGGGGATGGGAGACTTGGAAAACATCATGGCAACGGCTCCGCCCACCAGGCCGATGCCGATGGCGCCGCCGGGCTTGGGACGGATCAGGAGAATGGCAAGGCAGTACATGGCGATGACGAAGTTTGGCGTGATCCCGGCTATGGGCGGGGTAAACATGCGCAGTACGGCGCCAATGGCAATAAGTACCGCCACCAGCGCCAGCTGTTTGGAGCGGGCCATGCGGCCTTCGTTTATTTTGGTGGAAAGGGATTGCGTTTCAGGCATTGCGCGATAAACCTCCTTAACTCACGGTTATTTGGGCTGTGATAACTCAGTAATTCAGTAATATAGATATTTTCACCATACGTGGTGCCGCTGGCGGCAAAGGGATTATCCAAAAATAGACTTTTCAACCTCTGCTGATGCCGCGTCAGCGACAAGGATATCCAATTTGCAGTTTAAATTTGCGACAACTGGGCTTTCTCTACTGCAACAATAAAGACCGGGCAATTTGAGCCCGGTCCTGCAGTCGGAAATAAAAAAAACTCCGCTCAACTCCGCTAGTCCTAAGCTCAACTCAGCTCATCCTCAGCTCACCTCCGCTTATGAAATTGTCTTTTCTAAAGCTCAACCTTCCCGTGAAAGGCTCCCCCTTCACTTGAGAGAATTCTACCATACCCCTATGGCAATGTCACGAAAATTTTTCAACAAGTTTGTGTCAAGTCAATGTGGGCCTTTCCCACTTTATGGAACTCTCTCCAATAGTTTGGTTTCTTTTTTTGTTAGCTCAGTTGAATCCCGGGCCGACTCAGTTGCGCAAAGAATCGATTTAAGCCAT
>Ga0208693_1000501_pt1 | contig 31646 bp, 25 predicted proteins | sample AD_UKC071_MetaG_FD_184438 | JGI IMG/M metagenome (GOLD analysis project Ga0208693, IMG submission 184438) | Active sludge microbial communities of municipal wastewater-treating anaerobic digesters from USA - AD_UKC071_MetaG (SPAdes) (version 2) | ecosystem: Engineered > Bioreactor > Anaerobic >... | reverse complement strand
GACGAAGTCGCGGCCGAACGGATCACGGCCGGGGCGGGCGGTCAGGAGGCACCGCTGCACCTGGCCGACCTGCACCGGGCGCTGCAGAATCTGCCGCCCGAACGGCGCGAGGCGGTGCTGCTGGTGGGTGCCGGGGGCTTCAGCTATGAGGAGGCGGCCCAGATCGCGGGCTGCGCGGTCGGCACGATCAAGAGCAGGGTCGCGCGCGGCCGGGCGGCGCTGGCGCGCATGACCGAAGGGGGCGAGGCGCTTGGCGGGGTGGCCGGAGAAGGCGATGCGGCCGGACGAATCATGGCCGACCTCGCCAAGGTGGTCGCGGCAGGCTAGGGTCGCGCGACTGCCAACCGTAATGGGGCCAATTGCCGGCGATGACCAAGCCTGACGAGCACGCTGGAGAAGTGGCCAAGCAATCGCGCATCCAGGCCGCGCTGCTGCTGGTTGCGACTGCATTGCTGCTGCTGGCCCTGCCGTTCGCGCTTACGGCGGGCAAGGCGTTCTTCCTGCCGATTGTCACCGCGATCGTCATCACGGTCGCGCTGTCGCCACTGGCCGATGCCTTCGGGCGGCTGGGCATTCCCAATTCGCTGAACGCGGCGCTGGCCGTGGTGGTGTTCGTCGCGGCGCTTGCGCTGGGCGTTTCGCTGATCGTCCAGCCGGCGGCGGACCTCCTCGCCAGCCTGCCCAAGACGCTGCAGGTGATCGCGGGACACGTGGAACAGTGGCGCGGTGACGTGCGGGTGATCACACGGCTGGGTGACCAGATGTCGCGCCTGACGGGCGCGCGCCATGTCCAGCAGGTGGTGGTCGCGGCGCCATCGGTGCTTGAACAGGCCGCCTATGCAACGCCTACGCTGCTGTTCGAGTCGATCCTGACGCTGCTGATGGCCTATTTCATGATCGAATCGCGCGTCCGCCTGCGTCGCCGCCTGCTGCTCGATCGCAGCGACCTCGACGCCTCGCTGCGGGTCGCCCGGGCGCTGCGCGATGTGCAGCAGCGGGTCGGGGCCTATCTGCTGACGGTGACGCTGATCAACATCGGGGTGGGGGTAATCGTCGGCCTGGGCGCCTGGGCCTATGGCTTCGATTCCCCGGTGATGTGGGGCGGCATCGCCGCGCTGCTCAATTTCCTGCCCTATTTCGGACCGCTGGTGACCGGCGCCCTGCTGGGCGCGGTGGGGCTGGGGACAGCGGACACCGTGCTGCTGGGCCTGCTTCCGGCGCTGCTATACCTGGGGCTTCACGCGGTCGAGGCGAATATCGTCACGCCAGCGCTGCTGGGGCGGCGCTTCACGGTCAACCCGGTGGCGATCCTGGTGGCATTCAGCTTTTTCAGCTGGGTCTGGGGCGCGCTCGGCGCGATCCTGTCGATCCCGCTGCTGATCATCCTGCTCGCGCTGTTCGAGCACATGGGCAGCCCCAACGTGGTCGGCTTCCTGTTCGGCGAAGACCTGTTCGTCGGGGAAGGCGAGGAAAAGGCGGAAGGATAAGGGGAGGTTTCTTCCGCCTTGTCGCGGTGCGGGCCGGGGGAGCGGGCCGGTGTTGCAAGGACAGGGCGGAGGCCCTGTCTGCACCGCTGTCAGGCGGTTACGGACTCATTCCGGGCGGCCAGCAGGGGTCTGGCCGCCCGGCACCTTCCTTGCGGGGAAGGATGGGTAAGCTGGTTCGCGGCGCGAATTGCGCCGCGCTTCAGCGCACTGCGCCGCGGCGGAACAGGTTGACGATCCCCAGCAGTACGACCGCGCCCAGGAACGAGGCAATCAGCGAGCGTACGTCAAAGCCGCCTTGGGTGATCGGAGTGCCGCCGATCAGCGGCGTAATGATGAACCCGGCGAGCACCGCGCCGACGATCCCGACGACTACGTTGAGAAACACGCCCTGCTGCCCGTCGGTGCGCATGAGGATGCTGGCCAGCCAGCCAAGAATGCCGCCGACCACGAGAAGGATGATGATATTCATGCCACGAACTCCTGTGCTTGCGATGCTGGTTGAACGAACCGCAAGCCAAGTGGTTCCCTCGGCAGACCAGGAATCGGCGTACCCGCGACGGGGGATTGCCGGTGGAGCGCGCCCTGCGCCCCCTTGCGCAACGCCCGCCCAGCTTCCAATTCCCCAGCCGATCACCCGCGCGCGAATCGCCGGGACAGGCAGGAGAACACCCCAGTGTCCAACCATCACCGCGTGCTGATCCTTGGCTCCGGCCCGGCGGGCTATACCGCTGCCGTCTATGCCGCGCGCGCCAACCTGAAGCCGGCGCTGGTCACCGGGCTCTATCAGGGCGGCCAGCTGACCACCACGACCGAGGTCGACAACTGGCCGGCCGATGCCGACGGCGTGCAGGGGCCCGAGCTGATGGAACGCTTCCAGCGCCATGCCGAGCGGTTCGAGACGCAGATGATCTACGACCATATCCACACGGTCGCGCTGGGCGAGCGCCCGTTCCGGCTGGAAGGGGACGGCGGCACTTATACCTGCGATGCGCTGATCATCGCCACCGGTGCCTCGGCCCAGTACCTCGGCCTGCCTTCGGAGCAGCAGTACATGGGCGGCGGGGTTTCGGCCTGCGCAACCTGCGACGGGTTCTTCTATCGCGGCAAGCCGGTGGCGGTGGTCGGCGGCGGCAACACGGCGGTGGAAGAGGCGCTCTACCTTGCCAACATCTGCAGCCACGTCACCCTGATCCACCGCCGCGACAGGTTCCGCGCGGAAAAGATCATGCAGGACAAGCTGTTCGCACGCGAAGCCGAAGGCAAGGTCACGATCCGCTGGAACACGACGCTGGACGAAGTGCTGGGCGACGGCAAGGTGATGAACGCGGTGCGCCTGCGCTCGACCGAAACCGGGGCGACCGACGAGGTGCCGGTGGCAGGCGCCTTCATCGCCATCGGCCACAAGCCCAATACCGACATCTTCGCCGGCCAGCTGGAAATGGACAACGGCTACATCGTCACCCGCGGCGGGCGCCACGGCATGGCGACCCAGACCAGCGTGCCGGGCGTCTTCGCGGCGGGCGACGTGCAGGACCAGATCTACCGCCAGGCTGTGACCAGCGCCGCCAGCGGCTGCCAGGCCGCGCTGGATGCGGAGCGGTATCTGGACGACCTCGGCTAACTGCCCATTCCTTGCCCCTCCCCGTTGGGGAGGGGTTGGGGCGCTGGCGTCCAGACACCCCCACGCGCGTCCAGACACCCCCACCCAACCCTCCCCCTCAAGGGGGAGGGCCTCAGGCTTCAGGTCTCAGGCTTCGACCTCGCCCTCGGGCAGTTCGGTAACCGGCGGCAGCCTGCCCGCCAACGCTGCCTCGAACTGATCGCGGTCAAGCCGGCCCTCCCACCACGACACGACCACGGCGGCCACCGCGTTGCCGATGAAGTTCGTCAGGCTGCGGCATTCGGACATGAAGCGGTCGATCCCCAGGATCAGCGCCATGCCCGCCACCGGCACCGACGGCACGATCGAAAGCGTGGCGGCCAGCGTGATGAACCCCGCCCCGGTCACGCCCGCCGCGCCCTTGGATGACAGCATCGCCACCCCCAGCAGCGCCAGCTGCTCGCCCAGCGAAAGGTCCACATTGCAGGCCTGGGCAATGAAAAGCGCGGCCAGGGTCATGTAGATGTTGGTGCCGTCAAGGTTGAAGGAATAGCCGGTGGGCACCACCAACCCAACCACGGTCTTGGGGCAACCGGCGCGCTCCAGCTTCTCGATCAGCGCGGGCAGGGCGCTTTCGGAGGAGGAGGTGCCCAGCACCAGCAGCAGCTCGGCCTTGAGATAGGCGATCAGCCGCAGGATCGAAAAGCCCGCTATCCGCGCCATCAGCCCCAGCACCACCAGCACGAACAGCAGCGAGGTGAGATAGAAGGTCGCGACCAGCTGGGCGAGGCTGGACAGGCTGGAAAGCCCGTACTTGCCGATCGTGAAGGCCATGGCACCGAAGGCGCCGACCGGGGCCGCCTTCATCACGATGGCGACGACCTTGAACATCACCATCGACAGGTCTTCGAACAGTTCGAAGACCTTTTCCCCGCGCTGCCCGACCAGCGCGAGCGCAATACCGAACAAGATCGAGACGAACAGCACCTGGAGGATGTTTCCGTCCGTCAGCGCGGAAGGGAACGTGTCCGGGATGATGCCGGTCAGGAAGCCGGTGATCGTGGTCTCGTGCGCCTTTTCGGCATAGTCCGCGACCTTGCCCGGATCGAGGCTGGCGGGATCGATGTTCAGCCCCGCGCCGGGCCGCACGGTGTTCGCCACCACCAGCCCGACCACGAGGGCGAGGGTGGAGAAGAACAGGAAATAGGCAAAGGCCTTGCCCGCGATCCGCCCGACCGAGGCCAGATCGCGCAGCCCCGCGATGCCGGTGACGATGGTCAGGAAGATCACCGGCGCGATCACCATCTTGACCAGCTTGATGAAGGCATCGCCCAGCGGTTTCAACGCTTCGCCCGTGGCGGGGGCGAAATGGCCAAGCGCTACTCCCGCGACAATGGCCGCCAGCACCTGCACGTAGAGATGCGTGTACCAGCGTCCGCGCCGGGGCGGCGACACCTGCTCCAGCGTGCCGGGGAGCATCAGGCCCCCGCTCGCGCGGCCAGGATCTCGGCGCGCAGGTCGCTCTTCTGGATCTTGTTCGATCCACTGAGCGGCATCGGCGCGGTGCGGATGTCGACCACGCGCGGGCACTTGTAGTGCGCCAGCAGGTCGCGGCAGTGGGCGACAAGCTCGGCGCTCGTCGTCTCGGCCCTGGCGTGGAGCGTCACCACCGCGTGGACCGCCTCGCCCCACTTGGGATCGGGCAGGCCGAACACCGCGCATTGCGAGACCGCCGGATGCGTGGAGAGCGCCTGTTCGACCTCCTGGCTGAACACGTTCTCGCCGCCGGTGATGATCATGTCCTTCAGCCGGTCGGCGATGGTGAGATAGCCGTCGTCATCGATGAAGCCGATGTCGCCGGTGTGGAGCCACCCGCCCTTGATCGTGGCTTCGGTCAGGTCGGGGCGGTTCCAGTAGCCCTGCATCACGGTCGGCCCGCGCACCACGACCTCGCCGTGGCTGCCGGTGGGCAGCTGAGTGCCGTCCGGCCCCACCACCGCGATCTCGACTGTCGCCACCGGCTTGCCCGCCGACTTGAGCAGGGCCGAGGAACGCGGCGAGGGCAGGTGGTCTTCCCAGCCCAGCATCGTCGCCACCGGTGACAGTTCGGTCATCCCGTAGGACTGGATGAAGCGCACGTGCGGCAGCTTGTCCAGCGCCTCGCGCAGCAGCGGCTCGGGCATCGGCGCCGAGCCGTAGGAGAGATAGCGCAGCGAGGAGAGGTCGGTCGCGGCCAGGGCCGGATCGTCGAGCAGGGTCCGCAGCATGGTCGGCACGACGGTCAGGTGGGTTACCCCGCTGCGCGCCACTTCGGCCAGCACTTCGCCCGCCTGGAAGCGCGGCAGGAACACGTGGGTGCCCGCCGCCTGCGTCACCGAAAACAGCCGCGCGCCCGCTGCCAGGTGGAACAAGGGGCCGTGATGCATGTGCACGGTGCGCTCGCCCAGTTCCAGCGTGTGCCAGACGTTCATGGTGTTGGCCATGAAGTTGGCATGGCTCAGCATCACGCCCTTGGCCGCGCTGGTGGTGCCGCTGGTGTAGTAGATGCACGACAGGTCATCGCCCCCGCGCATCGCGTCGGGGATCGGCTGTGCTCCATCGACCAGCGCGCCCAGCGTCTCGTCCACCGCCAGTACCTGCGCGGTGCCCCCTGCCGCGCTGCGCAGTGCTTCGCCCAGGTGGAGGAAGTCCGGCCCCAGCAGCAGCACGTCCGGCGCGCAGTCTGCCACCTGCACGGCGAGGTCCTGCTCCGACAGGCGGAAATTGAGCGGCACCATCACCCCGCCCGCGTGGAAGGCGGCGTAGAACGCCTCGATCGACCAGTGCGAATTGTGCGCCAGCAGCACCACGCGCCCGCCCGCTGTCAGGCCATGGCTGCGCAGCACGGCGGCAAAGCGTGGGATGCGCGCGGCGACTTCGCTCCAGGTGAAGCTGCGCGCGCCGTCGACGATCGCGGTGCCGCTTACTCGCACCATGGCGGCGCGGACGATGCCCTGGGTCAGTCTCATGCGGCGGTCTCTCCCCTGCTTTTGCTCAGGGGAGTGCTCTGGCCATCGGCCCGCCCATGTCAAGCAAAGGCGGCGTTGGAGAGGCGGGCGAAACGCGCCGCAGCCTCGAACGCGGAGGCGCGGCGGGTGCGGCGGGCCTCGGCCTCGGCGTCCTTGCCCCACAGCGCGGCCTGCCAGTCTTCCTCCAGGTTGGCGGCGTCCCACAGCGTCGCGGGATCGCTGGCGGGATCAAGCGCGGCCAGGCCCGTTACCAGCGACGCGGCGAGCGAGGTGAGCGTCGTCAGCGCGGCCAGCGCAAAGTCGCCCTCCGCACCAAGCACGCCTTCCAGCCGCCGCAGCGTTTCGGCGGGCTGGGGGCGGTGGATCACGCCGGATACCCGCTCGAAATGGACGTCCCAGCGCGCCTCGGCAGCGGTCAGCAAAGGCTCCCACACTTCAAGCTGGCGTTCCAGCAGGGGTTCGTCCGGATCGGCGCGGTAGCACAGCGTGTCCGTCTCTGCGTAGCGCAGCAGGGTGGCGATGGTATCGGCGCGCTCCGCCGCGATCACGTCGAGCGCGAAGTCGGCAAGGTCGCGCAGCAGGAAGGCGCCGGGGTCGATTTCTTCGCCCTGCGCGGCCCATTCGGCGGCCATCGCCTGGGCCAGCGCCTGGGTGGGGACGATCTGCGGCCGGCCGCCCTGGGTCTTGACCCCGCGCCCGTCGAGCGTGACCTGCCAGCCGCCAGCCTGCTCTGCGGCGGCGGCTTCACGATAGAACCGCTTCATTGCGCGTCCGATTTCCAGCGCTTCGCCAGCAAGCGGGGGATCAGGAAGAATTCCAGCACCCCGGTCAGCACCAGCGCGGCGCCGACGATATAGGGCAGGCCCAGCTTCCCGCCGATGACCACCACGCCCAGCACCACCTGCGCGGCGGCCATCAGGCGGATCAGCGAGAGGACCTGGTAGCGCATCAGCGCGGCATCGGGCTTGTCCTCGATCATGGCAGCAACTCCAGCAGGTGGGGCGGGTTCGCCGCGACCGCTTCGGCCCCGGCGTCGAACAGTTCCCGCGCGGTGTGATAGCCCCAGTCGACCCCCACCGCGCGCACGCCCGCCGCGCGGGCCATGGCGATGTCGTATTCGGTATCGCCGATCATCACCGCGTTCGCGGCATCGCACCCGGCCTCGGCCAGCGCGGCCTCCAGCATGGCGGGGTGGGGCTTGGAGGGGTGGAAATCGGCAGTCTGGAGCGTCACGAACCGGCGCGAAAGGCCGTGCGCGGCCAGGCAGTGCTCCAACCCGCGCTGGCTCTTCCCGGTGGCCACGCCCAGCAGCCAGCCACGCGCGGCGAGGCCATCGAGCAGCAGGTCGATCCCTTCGTACAGCGGCTCGCTGAGTTGCCCGCTTTCGCGCGCGGCGCGAAACGCCTCGCGGTAGGCCTGGTCGAGCGCGCCGCGCAGGGTTTCATCCGCGTCGGGCAGCAGCAGCCGCATCGCCTGCGGCAGGCTCAGCCCCACGATCCGGCGGACCTGGTGATGATCGGGCAAGGGCAGGCCGACACTCGCGAAAGCCGCGTCCATCGCCCGGCAGACCGCGGCCTGTCCATCGACCAGCGTGCCGTCACAGTCGAACACGGCCAGCCGCACGGTCATGGGACAAGCGTCCGCATCAGGTGGGCGACGGCGTGGGCGCCTTCGCCCTCCAGCCCCTCGGCAACCCGCGCGCGCAGCTGCGGCGCCTTGTCCTGGCTGAGCTTTAGCGTCTCGCGCCAGGCCTGGACTTCCAGTTCGAAGCCGATGGTTCCGGCCAGCAGGCCGCGCAGCCGCTCGGGCGCGAGGTCTTCCATCAGCCAGGGTTCGCCCTCGCTGATCCGCTCTTCGTGGCGGGTGGTCAGGGCCTCGAGCATGCCGGTCAGCCCTTCGGCGTCCATGCGCCGCACCCGGCCTTCCACTTCCAGCGCGACGTAGTTCCAGGTCGGCACCTGCCCGTCCTCGCCGTACCAGCGGGGAGAGACATAGCCGTCCGGCCCGTTGATCACCGCCAGCACGGTCATCCCGTCGAGATGCCGCGCCATCGCATTGCCGCGCGAGAGGTGGAATTGCAGCGCGCCGTCGCCAGTGGACAGCAGCGGGACATGGGCGACGCGCGGCCCGTCCGGCGTCTGCGCGAAGACCATGCCGAAGCCGATCTCCTCGATCAGCGTTTCCATCAGGGCGCGGCGCAGATCCTCGCGGCCGCCGTGGCGATAGGCGGAATTGGGGTGCATCAGGACGGCTCCCTGAAAGACACCTCGCCGTTCGTCATCGCGAGCGGAGCAAGCCGAAGCTGGGGGTGGGCAGCGGTCATGGCTTCCTGCCGCGCGGGGCGGGACGGTCCGAAGGCTTGCGAGCGGGCCTGCCGGTCGGTTTGCCCGCCGGGTTCCCCGCCGGCTTGCCCGCCGGTTTGCGGGTCGACTTGCGGGCTGGATCGCGCTGCGGCTTGGCCGGGTCATCGCTTGCCCCGCGCCCACGGCGTTCGCCCCGGCGTTCCTTGCGGTACTGCTTGGCGTGGGCCTTGGCGGCGGCCTTGATCTCCTCGCGGCCCGGCGGCGGCGGGGTGGGGGGCAGGGCCGCGCCGTCCGCCTCGTCAAAGCCCAGGCTGGCCATGCTTGCGGCGAAATGCTCGGGCAGGGGGGCGGTGACGTCCAGTCCCGGCAGCTTGCCCGGCTGGTCGATCAGCAGGCGGCGGGCGTGGAGGTGCATCTTGCGGCTGATGCTGCCCGAAAGGAAGGCTTCCTTGCCGCCATACTTGCCATCGCCGACGATCGGATGGCCGATCGCCGCCATGTGGACGCGCAACTGGTGGGTGCGACCGGTCAGCGGCTGCAGCTCCACCCAGGCGGTGCTGTTGCCCGCGCGGTCGAGCACGCGGTAGCGGGTGCGCGCGGGCTGGCCTTCGCCGCTTTCGTCGACCATCATCTTCTCGCCGCCGGTGCCCGGCTGCTTGGCCAGCGGCAGTTCGATCAGGCCGTCGTCGATATCGGGCACGCCCATCACCAGCGCCCAGTAGATCTTGCGCGCCGAGCGGCCGGAAAAGTGCTTCGAGAAATAGGCCGCGCTGCCGGGAGTGCGCGCGATCAGCAGGACGCCGGAGGTATCCTTGTCGAGCCGGTGGACCAGGCGCGGGCGCGGTTCGTCCTCCCCGGCATAGGCATCGAGCAGGCCATCGACGTGCTCGTGCGTGCCGCTGCCGCCTTGTGTGGCAAGGCCCGGCGGCTTGTTGAGCACCAGCGCCGCCTCGCTGCGGGCGATCACCATGTTTTCGGCCAGCTCGATCTGGGCGGGGGTGAGCGGTTTGCGCACCCGGGCGCCCTTGCGTTCCGGCGCATCGCCGCCCGGCGGAACGCGCAGCACTTGTCCGGCAGCCAGCCGGTCCGCCGGATCGGCGCGCTTGCCGTCGACCCGGATCTGCCCGGTGCGCGCCCAGCGGCTGACCGTGGCAAAGCCGATCTGCGGCAGGTGGCGCTTGAACCAGCGGTCCAGCCGCACGCCCTCGTCATCCGCGCCAACGGTGAACTGGCGAACTTGCTCGCTGGTGGATTTGTCGCCGCTCATGCCAGTCCTCGCATTGTCATCAGCCCGGCAAACAGCCCGAGCACGCCCGCCAGCACCGAAACCAGCGCATAGGCCAGCGCCAGGCCAAGAGCCCCGCGCTGCGCCATGTTCGCCAATTCCAGGCTGAAGGCGGAAAAAGTGGTGAAGCCGCCCAGCACGCCGACGCCCAGCAGCAGGCGCCAGTGCTCTCCGCCGCTCCAGATGCCGGTGCCGCCGTGCCGCGCCAGCCATCCGGCCAGCAGGCCCATGGCAAAGCTGCCGGCGGTGTTGACCAGCAGCGTGGCCCAGGGAAAGGCGCTGGCCGCTATCGGGCCGATCGCCGCGAGGGTGGCGCGGCTGGCAAGATAGCGCAGCCACGCGCCCAGCGCGCCGCCGGCGGCGACAAGCAGCGAAGAGGAAAGGAATGTCGGCTGGGCCATCGGCGGTGCCTTAGCGGCTTGGCGCGCCTTTAGCCACTCCCTTGCCCGCAGCGGTCAGGCACACGGCGGCGGCGACCAGGGTGCCCAGCACCAGCTGCCACGGGAAGGCCACGCCCTTCATCGCGGCGGGCAGGCCCAGGCTGTCGATCACATAGGGCTGGAAGGCCAGCACGGTCGCGAACCCGGCAAGGAACGCCGCGATCACGCTGGTCGAGGAACCGCGCGTGCTGAACAGCGCGACCCCATAGACCCCCAGCAGCCCCGAATAGGCAAAGGCCATCACCCCCAGCACGAAATCGAGCAGCGAGGAATCCGCATAGCGCTGCCAGTGGTAGGACAGGATCGCCATGCCGAACAGCGCCGTGCCCAGCACCACGCTGGCGATCCGGCCCATCGCCACGAAATGCGCCTCGCCCCGCTCGCCCGCGAAGGGGCGGTAGAGGTCGTTCACCAGCACCGCCGACATCGAGATCAGCCCGGAATTGATCGCCGCCGCCGCGATCACGCCCACCGTTACCAGCCCGCGCAGGCCCGGCGGAATCTCGGTCAGGATATAGTACATGAACACCGTCACCTTCTCGCCCCGGAAGCTGCCCGTGCCGCCGCCCTGGTAATGGAGGTAGAGCAGCGAGCCGATCACCAGGAACAGCAGGATCACCGGCAGGCTCATCAAGACCGAGGCATAGAGCGAGCGCGCGCCCTGCTTCGCGTCCTTGCAGGCCAGCAGGCGCTGGGTGATGTCCTGGTCCAGCCCGGAGCTGGCAAGGTTCAGCAGCATGACCCCGGTCAGCACCGCAAACAGCCCCCACGGCGCGGAGAGATCGAAGGTGGGATTGATCAGCGCCAGCTTGTCCTTGCCGTCTGGCGCTTGGGCCAGCGCCTGGATCGCTTCGGCAAGGGACATCGGCAGGCTGGTCCACAGCGTCCAGGCCACCACCAGCGCCGCGCTGACATAGAGCACGACCTGCACCAGATCGCTCCAGATCACCGAATTGAGCCCGCCCATGAAAGTGAACACCAGCCCGAAGACCAGCAGGCCAAAAGCCGCGATCGCGATGTGCTGGGGCGTCACGTCGAGGAACAGGATCATCGAGACGGCGATCGCTGCGAGATACAGCCGCGCCCCGCTCGCGAAGATTCGCCCGACCAGGTACATCGCCGCCGCCGCGCGCCGCGCGCGGGCATCGAAGCGCATCTCCAGCAGTTCGTAGACCGTCGTCACTTTCAGCGCGTAGAAGCGCGGGATCAGCACGTTGGCGGCGATCCACGCCGCCAGCAGCGCGGCCAGTACCCCGCCCAGATAAGTAAAGTCGCCGCGAAACGAATTGTCCGGCACGCCGAGGAAAGTCGCGGCCGACTGTACCGTGGAGAGCACCGAGATCGCGACCAGCCAGGCCGGGGCGTGGTGCCCCGCCAGGAAGTAGTCCTCGGACCGCATGCCCCGCCGGGTGGTCAGCCAGCCAGCGAGCGCCAGTAGCAGCACATAGCCGCCCAGCACGGCCCAGTCGGCATTGGTGAAACTGGTGTGCATGGCCCCGCGCTCATCCTTCTGGGCGTCCTTCCGGGCGGGAGACACCACGTTTCGCCCCGGCGTGCAATTGCCCGCTAATCCTTGCCAAGCCCGCGACTCTCTGCTAGCCGCCCGCCGGTTCGAGCCGTTCCAGCTGGATTCGGCACGCTCTGGTATTGCTTAATCATCAGGTGCTCCCCCGCGCCGGACTTACGCGGGGTTCTGACCTTTTGGCTCAAAGAGGTGTTTCGGTTTATGCAAATTCTCGTCCGCGACAACAATGTTGAACAGGCCCTGCGTGCGCTCAAGAAGAAGCTGCAGCGTGAGGGCGTGTACCGCGAGATGAAGCTGCGCCGTCACTTCGAGAAGCCGTCGGAAAAGCGCGCCCGCGAAAAGGCCGCTGCCGTGCGCCGCGCCCGCAAGATGGAGCGCAAGCGGGCGGAACGCGACGGCGTCAAGTAAGCGAGAGCGCTTGCTCCCTACGAGCCGTTGAGCCATGAGGGCGCGGACGAATCCGCGCCCTTTTTGCTGCGCGTAACAGGAAGAAACGATGACCGAGATCACCCGCGTTCCGCTGCCGCCCATCGCCAAGGGCGCGCTTGGCAAGCTCTGGCTGGGCGTGGCTGCTGCCGCACTCGCCGCCGGCGGCCTGGCCTGGGCTGGCCTGCCCGCTTCCGTCAGCATTGATGTGGTGAAGGCCGGCACCGGCCCCTCGCCGACGATCCAGGACGTGGTGCTGATCAAGTACAAGGGCACGCTGCCCAACGGCAAGGTGTTCGACCAGCAGGAACAGGCCGCCTTCCCGGTCGAAGGCGTGATCCCCGGCTTCACCGAAGCGCTGGTCAAGATGCAGCGCGGCGGCAAGTACAAGGTCTTCATCCCCTCCGAGAAGGGCTATGGCGACAAGGCCGCTGGCGATATCCCGCCCAACACCGACCTGACCTTCGAGATCGAGCTGCTCGATTTCCGCAACCGGGCCGAGGTGGAGCAGCAGATGCGCATGATGCAGCAGATGCAGCAGCAGGGCATGCCGGGCGGGGCCGGCGCTCCGCCGCCGCCTCCGGGCGCGGGTCTGCCCCAGTAAGCCAGCTTGAATGGGCCGGGCGGCGATGCTAGCGCCGCCCTGTAAAACCAACTGAAGGAACGCCATGTCGGTCGATACCGCCACCGTGGCCCGGATCGCCTCGCTTGCCCGAATCAAGGTGAGCGAAGCCGAACTTGAAGCCATGGTTCCCGAACTCAACGGAATCCTCGCCTGGGTCGAACAGCTCGGCGAAGTCGACGTGACGGGCATCGAGCCGATGACCGCGGTGATCGAGAATAGCCTGCGCCTGCGCGACGACGTGATCGGCGCCGACCCGCTGACCGCCGGCGGGCGCCGCGATGCGGTTCTGGCCAATGCCCCGGCTGCCGAACATGGATTTTTCGGCGTTCCCAAGGTGATCGAATAATGACTGACATCACCGATCTTGGCGTCGCGGCGATCCGCGACGGCGTCGCTGGCGGCGAATTCAGCGCCGTTGAAGTGGCCGAGGCGTTCAACGCGAATGTTGCGGCGGCGCAGGCGCTCAACGCCTTCATCGTCGCCACCCCCGACGCCGCGCTGGATGCGGCGCGCGCCACCGATGCCCGCCGCGCGGCGGGCCAGCCGCTGGGCAAGATGGGCGGCGTGCCAATCGGGATGAAGGACCTGTTTGCCACCCAGGGCGTGCAGACCACGGCGGCCAGCCACATCCTCGAAGGCTTCAAGCCCGAATACGAAAGCACCGTTTCGCAGAACCTGTGGAACGCGGGCGCGGGCATGCTGGGCAAGCTCAATCTCGACCAGTTCGCGATGGGCTCGTCGAACGAGACGAGCTATTTCGGCAACGTGATCTCGCCGTGGCGGCGCAATGATGGCGGCAATGCGGCCATGGCCCCGGGCGGTTCTTCGGGTGGCAGCTCGGCGGCGGTGTCCGCGCGGCTCTGCCCGGCGGCAACCGGGACCGATACCGGCGGCTCGATCCGCCAGCCCGCCGCCTTCACCGGCATTTCCGGGATCAAGCCCACCTATGGCCGCTGCAGCCGCTGGGGCGTGGTCGCCTTCGCTTCCAGCCTCGACCAGGCCGGGCCGATGGCGCGCGACGTGCGCGACTGCGCGATCATGCTGGAGGCGATGGCCGGGTTCGATCCCAAGGACGCGACCAGCCTTGATCTGCCCGTGCCCGAATGGGAAGCGGGCCTTAATGCCGACCTGCGCGGCAAGAAGGTCGGCGTGCCGCGCGAATACCGCGTGGACGGGCTCGACGCCGATGTCGCCGCCAGCTGGGACCGGGGCATCGAATGGCTGAAGGACGCCGGGGCCGAAGTGGTCGAGGTGTCGCTGCCGCATACCAGGTATGCGCTGCCGGCCTATTACATCATCGCCCCCGCCGAAGCCTCGTCCAACCTCGCCCGCTATGACGGCGTGCGTTACGGCCTGCGCGACCTGCCGGACGGGGCGGGCCTGCAGGACATGTACGCCGCCACCCGCGCCGCCGGGTTCGGGGCAGAGGTCAAGCGCCGCATCCTGATCGGCACCTACGTGCTCAGTGCCGGGTTCTACGATGCCTATTACACCCAGGCGCAGAAGGTCCGCACGCTGATCAGCCATGATTTCAGGAACGCCTTCACCGAATGCGACGTGATCCTGGCCCCGACCACGCCCACCGCCGCCTTCGGGCTGGGTGAGATGGTGTCGGACCCGCTGGCGATGTACCTCAACGACGTGTTCGCCGTGCCCGCGAGCCTCGCCGGCCTGCCCGCCATGTCGGTGCCTGCGGGCCTCAACCGCGAAGGGCTGCCGCTGGGCCTGCAGATCGTCGGGCGTCCGTTTGACGAGCAGGGCGTGCTCAACGCCGGCCTTGCGATCGAAGCCCGCGCCCAGTTCACCGCGAAGCCCGAGAAGTGGTGGTAAGATGAGCAACTATCGCATCCACGGCGCCACTGGCGAATGGGAGGTCGTGATCGGCCTCGAAGTCCACGCGCAGATCACCAGCCAGTCCAAGCTGTTTTCCGGCGCGGCCACCGCTTTCGGGGCAGAGCCGAACAGCCAGGTCAGCCTGGTCGACGCGGCCATGCCCGGCATGCTGCCCGTGCCCAACCGCGAATGCATCCGCCAGGCGGTGCGCACCGGCATGGCGATCCAGGCGCAGATCAACAAGTGGTCGCGGTTTGACCGCAAGAACTACTTCTACGCCGACCTGCCGCAGGGCTACCAGATCAGCCAGCTCTACCACCCGCTGGTGGGTGAAGGCAGCCTTGAGGTCGTGCTGGACGAGAAGGATCCCGAGGGGTCGACCAAGACCATCGGGATCGAGCGTATCCACGTGGAGCAGGACGCGGGCAAGCTGATGCACGATCAGCACCCGACCATGTCCTACGTCGATCTCAACCGCTCGGGTGTGGCGCTGATGGAAATCGTCAGCCGTCCGGACATGCGCTCGCCTGCGGAAGCCGGGGCCTATCTTGCCAAGCTGCGCCAGATCCTGCGCTATGTCGGATCGTGCGATGGCAACATGGACCAGGGCTCGATGCGCGCCGACGTCAACGTCTCGGTCCGCCGCCCGGGCGAACCGTTCGGCACCCGCACCGAAACCAAGAACGTCAACTCGGTCCGCTTCGTCATGGCCGTGGTCGAAAGCGAAGCGCGCCGCCAGGTCGACCTGATCGAGGATGGCGGCACGGTGGTGCAGGAAACCCGCCTCTACGATCCGGACAAGAACGAAACCCGTTCGATGCGCAGCAAGGAAGACGCGCACGATTACCGCTACTTCCCGGACCCGGACCTGCTGCCGCTGGAACTCGACGACGCCTTCCTGGAAGAGTGCCGCGCGTCCTTGCCCGAACTGCCGGACGCCAAGCGCCACCGCTATGAGAACGCGCTCGGCCTCAGCACCTACAACGCCGCGGCGCTGACTGCCGACGTCGAGACCGCGCGCGAGTTCGAAACGCTGCTCGCCTCGGTCGCCAAGGCCGCCGGGAAGGGCGAGGCGGACGTCGCCAAGCGCGTCGCCAACTGGGTGCTGTCCGAGCGGCCGGGCCTGCTCAACGCCAACAACGTGGCCTCCAGCGACCCGAAGAACTCGATCGAAGCCAACACGGCGATCGTCGTCGCCACCGAAAGCGGCCAGATTTCCGGCAGCAAGGCCAAGGAAATCTTCGAAAAGCACCTCACCAGCGACATCGACCTCGCGGCCGAAATCGCCGCCAACCAGCAGACCACCGACACCGGCGCGATCGAAGCGGCGGTCGACGCGGTCCTCGCCGCCAATGCCGACAAGGTCGAGCAGTACAGGGGCGGCAAGGAAGCGCTGTTCGGCTTCTTCGTCGGTCAGACGATGAAGGCCATGCAGGGCAAGGGCAATCCGCAATTGGTCAATCAGGTGCTGAAGGCGAAGCTGGGGTAAGGCGCGCGCAGCTGCGCGGCAATCCAGGGGCGGGTGTGGTGCCGCTCTGGATTGCCACGGCCTTCGGTCTCGCAATGACGAAGCTTGGGAGGGGGCGGCTCTCCGTCCGACTCCTCAAATTACCCCCGCACCGTTCGTGTCGAGCGTAGTCGAGACACGTTCGCGCCCACGTGTCTCGACTACGCTCGACACGAACGGAGGTTGCATGGGGAGGCAAGGCCCTCCCCGCAGGGGAGAGGGCCTCACCCGATCAGCGCGCGGTGGTCGGGGCGACCAGGGCCTTGCGGGCGTTGCGCGAATATTCGTCGAAGTTGCCCTTGAACACGCCGACCAGTTCGTCGAGCGCGGCAACCGCGTCCTCGCCTTCCTGCGGCGGGAACAGCTTCAGGCCGTTGCCGCCCCAGGCCTTGTATTCGCGGTCGATTTTCTGGTCGTTGCCGAAATCGCGGAACATGAACAGCGTGCGCAGTGAGCGCCCATAGAGCGCGGCCTTCTGGTACAGCACGTCAGCCACGATCAGCTCGGAATAGCACTGCGCGGTGGAATCCGAACGGCGCGTCTTCACCTTGTTCATCGTGTGCCGCTCCAGCGGGGTTTCGTGCATCACGATGGTGGTGCCGGGCGTGCGCGACAACAGGCTGCGCAGGTCGAGCGAGGCGAGCGCATCGAGCTGGCTGGGGCTGTCGAGCGCGGTGGCCAGCAGCGACTGGTGGTCGGAGTTCTTCTTGGCATTGGCGCTCTGGTCGGCGATTGCGCCGATCACGCCGAAGCCGGACAGCCAGCCCGTGGTTTGCGCGGCCATGCGTTCGGCCGGCCAGACGTGCAACTCGCAGCCGTCGGCGGGAGAAGCGGGGACCAGGCCCGGACGGCCAGCCGGAGCTGGAGTCTCGGCGGCGGCAGCGGGCGTATCGACTGGTGCGGGAACAGCCGCGACGGGGGCGGCTTCTCTGGCGGGGGTGTCGGCGGTCTGGGCCAGGGCGGCGGGTGCCGCGAACAGCGCGCTGGTGGCAAGCAGCAAGGTGAACTTGGTCATAGGGTTCCTATCCGGGGGATCAGGGCTTGCGCTTAGCCTTCTTGGGCGGCGCTTGCAGGCGGGTGGCGAATTCGCCGATGGTCGCAACGTAGGCGCGCTCCATCTCTGCGGCGAAAGCGGTAGGTTCGGGCAGTTCCTTGTCCGACAGGACCAGGTTCACCGGCGCGACCACGAAAGTGCCAAAGGTCCGCTCCGGCGCGGGCGCCGCACCGAACTGGCGGAAGCGGTAGATCACGTTCAGGCCCTTGCCGTGCAGCACATTGTGCTGAAGCACGACCGTATCGACCACCAGTTCGGCATAGCAGGGCGGGGTATCGGGGACGAGGCGGCCGGGGCTGGTCCGGATTACCTGGCTGGACAGGCGCTGGGGATGGACGACCATGCGGTAGTCCGGCAGGCCGAGCAGGTCCGGGATCGGCTGAGCGCTGAGAATCTCGGCCTGGCGCTTCATCGCCAGCGGATCGACCCAGAGGCGCGCATAGCCGGTGCGCTGCTTGAATCCGCCATCCACGGTGCCGCCGTGGCCCCAGCCGTAATAGACGGTGTGGAAATCCTCGGCAGGCCAGACGTGCAATTCGCAGCTCCGATTCGCCGGAGCGGCCTCTTGCGCGGAGGCGGGCAGGGCGGCGCCCAGCGCGGCGGCTGCGGCGATGCTCAGGATACGGATCATGGGTGCCTCCTCCCCGAAGGCGGTTTTTACAGCGCGGAAGCGGACTTAGCTGCGCCGCCTGCGCCGGGATAGCCGAAAAATCATCGGGACTTCCGTTTAGGTCGAGCTTGTGCGGCGAGGAGCCCGGGCACGAAGAAGGGCGCCGGAGCAGTGCCCCGGCGCCCTTGCCTTGCCGCCTTGCGGCAGGAAAATCAGGCCTTGCGGGTGCCTGTCATCGGGAAGGTGCCGAAGGCGCCGGCCTTCACGCCGCCGGTGATGGTGTCGCCATCGACGGTGGCTTCGCCTTCCAGCGTCATGGGCATCGGCACGGTCATCTTCATCGACCAGGTCAGCTTGTTGCCATCGACCTTGCCGTTTTCGAGGTCCATCGAACCCATCGCGCCGACGTTCTTGCCGGTGAAGGTGTCGCCGTTCACTTCAATGGTGAACTCGCTCTTCTGATCGCCCATCGGGGTCTTGGTGACGCATTCGTAGGTGCCGGCAACAGACATTCGAACTCTCCTCACTTACAGGGGGGTAAGTAGTGCAATCACTTGCCCGAAGCGGGCGCGCTGTCAACAGGTTGCGCGATCTCGACGGGCAGGTTCAGGTTCTTCAGCTGCGGTTCCACCACCTTGCGGTCGCCCACCACCACGAAGATGAGGCCCTCGCCCTGGAGGTACTGCGCGGCGGCCTGGTTGATCGCCCGCGCATCGATCGCGCGGTAGCGGGTGGGCAGGGTGGACTGGTAGTTGTCGGGCCGTCCCAGCCGGTCGTTCTGCACCAGCGCGCCCAGCACCTGCGCGTTGGTTTCGAAGCGGTTGGGCAGGCCGCGGATGTTGCCGTCGGTCACCCGGCCAAGCTCGCCGGCCTCGACGCCCTTCGTTTTCGGGAAGGCCGCCATGTTGGCCAGCAGCAGCTTGATCGAATCGCCCGTCCGGTCGGCCTGGACCGGCGCGACCACGGTGAAGGCGCGCGGCCCCCTGGGCGCGGCAACGCTGGTGCGCACGCCATAGGACCAGCCCTTGTCCTCGCGCAGGTCGAGGTTGAGGCGCGAGAGGAAGCCGCTGCCCAGTACCTCGTTGGCGAGGTCCAGCGCTTCCCGGTCCTGGTCCGTGCCCTTGAGCGGCAGGACGCGCCCGCCGACGATGACCGACTGCGGCGAATTCGGGCGGTCGACCAGCACGATCCGCGGCTGCGGTGCGGGCACGGGGGCGTCGAGCCGCTTGACAGGCCGCGCCGAGGCCGGGGCCTGCCACGCTCCGAAGGCCTGCTCCAGCATCGGGCGCAGCTGCTCCATGGAAACGTCGCCGACCACGGTGATCTTCAGCGTGTCCGGGCGCAGCCAGCGGTCGTGCGCGGTGCGCAGCGCCGCCGGGGTCAGCGCGGCAACGCTGTCCTTCTCGCCCAGGCCGTCGCCCGGCAGGCCGTAGGGGTGGTCCCTGCCGAACAGCAGCGGGGCGATGCGGCGCATGGCCGAACCGCGCGGGTCGGAATTGACCTGGGCGATCGCGGCCAGCTGCTGATCGCGCACCCGCGCCACGTCGCTGTCCTTGAAGGCGGGGTTGCGGACCACATCGGCCAGCAGCGCGAGCGAAGGGGCAAGGTTGGCAGTCAGCGCGGACAGGGTGACGGAGCTGGAATCCTGCCCGGCGCCAGCGGAAATCCGCGCGCCCAGCCGCTCCTGCTCCTCGGCAATGGCGACCGCGTCGCGGGTGGTGGTGCCTTCGTCCAGCAGGCCGAGCATCAGCGACTGGGTGCCGGGGGTGTCGAGGCTGTCGGCGGCGCTGCCGGCATCGAAATTGAGGCTGACCAGCACCGTCGGCACCGCGCCGCGCCGGGCCAGCGCAACCTGTACGCCGTTGGAAAGCGTCGCGCGCTCAACCGCCGGGAAGGTCAGGTCGCCGACCGGCGCGACCGGCGGGGCTTCACGCTTTGGTCCAGTCGCCAGCTTCGGGGCCTTGCGCTTCGCATCGGGCCTGGGCGGCGGACTGAGCCCTTCATCGCCCCAGCCGCCCATCTTCGCGCCGTCCTCGGTCCGCTTGCCGGGCGTGATGCCAAGGGCAAAGACCGGGCGGGAAAGCCAGCGGCCCATCGCGGCCTTGACCTCCGCCGGGGTCAGCGCGGCGGTGCGCGCAAGGTCGCGCTTCAGCTGCAGCGGGTCGCCGGAATAGAGCTCGCCCTCGGCCAGCTGCGCGCCCTTGCCGGAAAACCCGCCAACGCCTTCCAGCGCGCCAAGCTGGCCGGAGACGGAAACGGTCGCCGCGCGGCGCACCTCGTCCTCGCTCGGCCCTTCGGCCAGGAATTGCGCGATCAGGGCGTCGAGTTCCTTCTCCGCCACGGCGCGGTCGACGCCGGGCTTCACGTCCATCGTCACCTGCAGGAAGCTGGTCTGCTCGAACTGGAGCGAGGCCGCGCTGACCGAGACGGCCAGCTGCTTGCCGCGCACCAGCGCGTTGTCGAGCCGCGAGCTGGACAGGCCGCCCAGCACCCGCATCCCGGCATCGAGCGCCACGGCATCGCCATCGTTGAGGCCCGGGCCGCTCCACACCCGGTGGATCCGCACCAGCGGCACCTGGTCGGTCATCTCGCGCTTGACCGGGGCGGCCAGGGTTACCGGGCCGGCGTCAACCTTGCGCACTTGGGGGCCGCGCGGGATGCTGCCGTACCACTTTTCGACCAGCGGCCGCGCGGTGGCCACGTCGATGTCCCCGGCCAGCGCCAGCACGACGTTGTTGGGGCCGTAATGGTCGATGAACCACTTGCGCACGTCGGGGATGCTGGCCGCGTCGAGATCGGCCATCGAGCCGATGGTGGAGTGGCGGTAGGGATGGCCGACCGGGAACAGCCCCTCGCCGATGGCGTATTCCTCAAGGCCATAGGGCTGGTTGTCGCCCTGCCGCTTCTCGTTCTGGACAACGCCGCGCTGCTTGTCGAGCTTGTCCTGGGTGACCGCGCCCAGCAGGTGACCCATGCGGTCGCTTTCCATGAACAGCGCCAGGTCCACCGCGCCGGTCGGCACGGTCTGCACGTAATTGGTCCGGTCGTACCAGGTGGAGCCGTTGGTGCTGGTCGATCCCGCCGCTTCCAGCGGAACGTCGAAGTTGGGCACGTTTTCCGATCCGCCGAACATCAGGTGTTCGAACAGGTGGGCAAAGCCGGTGCGGCCCCTGGGTTCGCTCTTCGATCCGACGCGGTAATAAGTCGTCACGCCCACGATCGGCGCCTTGCGGTCGGTGTGGACCAGCACGGTGAGGCCATTGCCCAGCGTGAACTTCTCGTAGGGAATGTCGACCGCCTTCACCAGTTCCGACAGCGGCGCGGGCTGGGCCACCGGGGCGGGGGCGGGGGCCGCCGGGGCAGGCGCGGGCGCGGAAGCGAGCGGCGCGTTCTGCGCGGCGGAACAGGCGGTAAGCGCAAGCGCGAGCAGCGATGCGGACAGGAAGCGGCGCATGGAAATCCTTCAGCGTAAGCGCGATTGAGGGCAAGATTGACGGCAGCCTATTGGAAACACGGACCGCGTCAATTCGACACCGTGGTTCGACGAACGGCATGGGCAGCCACATCGGCGGCTTCGAACCGCACCGGCTTGAACCGCCGCGCCGCGAACAGTGCTGCCTGGTCCGCATAATGCGGGCTGCCGGGCCGGGTAGTGGCCGCGCCATAGGGCTGGATCGATTCGGAGCGAACCTTCCCGTCCGGCCCCCACTCGATCAGCATGACGAAGCTGTCGCCGTGCTTGATCGAGAGGCGACCGTCCGGATCGGCATCCCAGTCGGTCGCGGCGCGCAGGGTGTCGCCGCCGCCCTGCATCGGCAGGTCGACCTTGCCGCGCCTGATCCTCAGCACCTCGCCCAGCGGCGGGTCGATCCGTCCGAAGTGCTGCTTGAGATGGGCAATGGCGGCGGCGAGTTCGCCGCGCGGGTCCGGCGCGGGCTTGAGCCCGTAGCTGGCCTTCATCGCGCCTTCCAGCACCATCACCGCCAGCGCATCGGCCGGTCCCTTGCCGTCCGCGTCCATGTCCCAGCCAGCCAGCAGACGCTGGGCCTCGGCCAGTTCGGGATCGTCCTTCAGGTCCAGCTTGGCAATGCCGTCCAGCATCCAGCCGGCATAGCCCGCGCGCTCGTAGCCGGTGTCGAACTTGATCCCCAGCAGCCGCTCGCGGCTGAGCGGTCCGGGCTCGGCGAGGAGCCGCGCCGCGCGCCGCGCGCGGTTGGTCATGTCGAGCTCCACGCCCCAGATCGCCGGGATTTTCGCCGGATCCAGCTCGCTGCCCGGACCCGCCGCGACCAGCGGGGTGTTGTTGGAATTGAACAGGTAGCCCGAGGCGGGATTGACGTGATGGGGCAGGTCTTCCCACGGCACGTAACCCGTCCACAGCGGCGCACCGCGCACCGGGCGGCGCCAGTCCGGCCCCGGCGCGCGCTGCGGGATCGCCGCGTTGTACCAATAGGCGATGTTCCCGGCCTTGTCGGCGTAGATGAAATTGGTCGCCGGAACGCCCATGATCGCCATGGCCTTGCGCCACTCGGCAAAATCCTTCGCCTTGGTGATGCGGTAATACTGCTCCAGGCTGGCGAGCGAACCGATCCCGCCATAGCGCACCGCAAAGGCCCCGCGCGCGTTGATCATTGCCGGGCCGTAGATCGTCTTCCAGACCGTGCGCGGCACCGGCAGGACCAGCGGGCCGAAGCGTACGGGCAGCCAGACCCGCGCGCTTTCCAGATCGCGCCACTGGCCATCCACCTTGTAGCGGCTCGCTTGCCTGTCCGTTTCCAGCTGCCACACGTCGATCAGGTCCGGGCGGTTGACGGTGTTGGTCCAGCCCAGGTTCTCGTTGTGCCCCATGAAGGGGTAGGGCGATCCGGGGAAGGTCGCGCCCGCGAAGTGCCAGCCCTCGTCAGAGCGGATTTCCAGCTCGTACCAGGCCACGCCGCCGCGCCACGGCTGGTGGCTGTTGGAGAGCAGCCGGGTCACCCCGTCGCCGGACCTGGCCGGGGCCACGGCAAAGGCGTTGGAGCCGGACATTTCGGCATTCGGCCCCATCGCCAGCGGCAGGGGCATGGGCCGCGTCGGCGCCAGCTGATCGACGGCGCCCAGCCCGAATTCGCTGAAACCTTCCCCGGTCAGGCTGGGGCCATGCTCCGGGCGCAGCGGCTTGCCCTCGGCCAGCGGCTGGAGCACCCGGTCGAGCCCGAAGAAGAACGGCAGGCGCAGAGCAAAGCCGGTCGCGATATCCTCGCCATTGACCGGGAACAGCCGCGCCAGCTTCACTTCCTGCGGGTGGGCTTCGGCATAGCGGTTGAGGCCGGAGGCATAGCCATCCAGCACCGCGCGGACATCGGCAGGCAGCTGCCCGTAAACGGCCCGCGCCGTCTCCCGCGCGCCCAGCCAGTGATAGGCGAAATCGACGCCCGCGCCCTCCGGCCCGGCGATCGCACCGAACCGCCCTCGGGTCATCGCCACCACGTCCTGCAGGGTGGAGAAATCATCCTCGCTGTGCGCCCAGGCAATCCCGAACGCGGTGTCGGCGTCGGTCTTCCCGTGGATATGCGGCACGCCGTATGCGTCGCGCGTGATCTCGGCCCGGTAGGCGCGGGCCGGCGGCGCCTTGCCCGGCTGCTCGGCCCAGAACGGCTCGGCGCTGGCCAATGCCACCAGCAGGACCAGGGCGATGACCAGCAGCGTCCACGCGCCGCGCCTGATGATCGTTCTGGCCATGTCCGGTTCTCCCCTGGGACAAGTGCTAACCGGACCGGCGCGGCAAGGGAAGCTGCTCCATCGCTGCCTTTCCTACGCGGCGCCGATCTGGCAACCTCGCCGGATGCGCGGCGATCTTGCCCTGTTCTGCACCCCCTGGCCACCGGCTGCGGCCGGCCGAGTCTTGGCCAGGCAAGGTCACAGATACTTGCCGGAAAACCGTGCATCGTCCGGTGCTTGCGGCGGAAGGTCACAGCAGAAATCTGGCCGCTGGGTGTCCAGCCGGTCCGGCGCCGATCCTTTTTGGGCTGCCCCTCTTGTGTTGCCGATGCGCAACACTACCTCTGGGTGTGACAGGAGGCTGATACACTTATGAACCTCGAAAAATTCACCGACCGCGCCAAGGGTTTCCTCCAGAGCGCGCAGACCGTCGCGATCCGCATGAACCACCAGCGGATCACTCCCGAACACGTCCTGAAGGCCCTGCTGGAAGACAACGAAGGCATGGCTGCCGGGCTGATCGCCCGCGCGGGCGGCAATGTCGGCGTTGCCCAGGCCGAGGTTGACAAGGCGCTGGCCAAGATCCCGGCCGTCTCGGGCAGCGGCGCGCAGGCCGCGCCGGGGCTGGAGAACGACGCGGTGCGCGTGCTGGACCAGGCCGAGCAGCTTGCCGCCAAGGCGGGCGACAGCTTCGTTTCGGTACAGCGGATGCTCCAGGCGCTCGCACTCGCCACCACCAATCCGGCGGGGCAGGCGCTGAAGGCCGCGCAGGTCGATCCCAGGGCGCTGGAACAGGCGATCCAGGACCTGACCGGCGGGCGCACGGCGGATAACGCCAGCGCCGAAAACGCCTATGACGCGATGAAGAAGTACGCCCGCGACCTCACCCAGGCCGCGCGCGACGGCAAGCTCGATCCGGTGATCGGGCGTGACGAGGAAATCCGCCGCACAGTGCAGATCCTCGCCCGCCGCACCAAGAACAACCCGGCGCTGATCGGCGAACCGGGCGTCGGCAAGACCGCGATCGCGGAAGGGCTGGCGCTGCGCATCGCCAATGGCGACGTGCCCGACAGTCTCAAGGACCGCCGCCTGATGTCGCTCGACATGGGCAGCCTGATCGCCGGCGCGAAGTATCGCGGCGAGTTCGAGGAACGGCTCAAGGCCGTACTCGACGAGGTGAAGGGCGCCGAGGGCGAAATCATCCTGTTCATCGACGAGATGCACACCCTGATCGGCGCGGGCAAGGGCGAGGGGGCGATGGACGCCTCCAACCTGCTGAAGCCCGCCCTGGCGCGCGGCGAACTGCACTGCATCGGCGCGACGACGCTGGATGAATACCAGAAGTACGTTGAGAAGGATCCGGCGCTCCAGCGGCGGTTCCAGCCGGTGTTCGTGGGCGAGCCGACGGTCGAGGACACGATCTCGATCCTGCGCGGCCTCAAGGACCGCTACGAGCTGCACCACGGGGTGCGGATCACCGACGCGGCGATCGTTTCGGCGGCGACCCTTTCCAACCGCTACATCGCCGACCGCTTCCTGCCCGACAAGGCGATCGACCTGATGGACGAGGCCGCCAGCCGCATCCGCATGGAAGTGGAGAGCAAGCCCGAGGAAATCGAGGTGCTCGACCGGCGGATCATCCAGCTCAAGATCGAGGAAATGGCGCTCGCCAAGGAGACCGACCAGGCCTCCAAGGATCGCCTCGCGGCGCTGCGCGAGGAACTCGCCAATCTTGAGCAGCAGTCGGCCGAACTCACGACCCGCTGGCAGAACGAGCGCGACAAGATCGCTGCCGAAGGCAAGATCAAGGAGCAGCTGGACGCCGCGCGGATCGAACTGGAACAGGCGCAGCGCAGCGGCGATCTCGCCAAGGCGGGCGAGCTGTCCTACGGCACGATCCCGGCGCTGGAAAAGCAGCTGGCCGATGCCCAGGGCGCGAGCGAGAACGCGCTGCTGCGCGAGGAAGTGACGGCGGAAGACATCGCCGCCGTGGTCAGCCGCTGGACCGGGGTTCCGGTCGACCGGATGATGGAAGGCGAGCGCGAGAAGCTGCTCAAGATGGAGCAGGTGATCGGCCAGCGCGTGATCGGCCAGCAGGATGCGGTGGTCGCCGTGTCCAAGGCCGTGCGCCGCGCCCGCGCCGGTCTGCAGGATCCCAACCGTCCGCTCGGTTCGTTCCTGTTCCTCGGGCCGACGGGCGTCGGCAAGACCGAGCTGACCAAGGCGCTGGCGGGCTTTCTGTTCGACGACGATACGGCGATGGTCCGCATCGACATGTCGGAATTCATGGAGAAGCATTCCGTCAGCCGCCTGATCGGCGCGCCTCCGGGCTATGTTGGTTATGATGAGGGCGGCGTTCTAACCGAAGCGGTTCGGCGTCGGCCCTATCAGGTCGTGCTGTTCGACGAGGTCGAGAAGGCCCACGCGGACGTGTTCAACGTGCTGCTGCAGGTGCTTGACGATGGCCGCCTGACCGACGGGCAGGGCCGGGTGGTGGACTTCACCAACACGCTGATCATCCTGACCAGCAACCTGGGCAGCCAGTACCTGGCCAATCTGGAAGAAGGGCAGGACGTCGAAACCGTCGAACCGCAGGTCATGGAAATCGTGCGCGGCCACTTCCGCCCCGAATTCCTCAACCGGCTGGACGAGATCATCCTGTTCCACCGGCTGGGGGTGGAACACATGGCCCCGATCGTCGAAATCCAGGTCGGCCGGGTTGCGAAGCTGCTCAAGGACCGCAAGATCACGCTCGAACTCAGCGATGCGGCCAAGCGCTGGCTTGGGCGGGTCGGCTACGATCCGGTCTACGGGGCAAGGCCGCTCAAGCGCGCGGTCCAGCGCTACCTGCAGGACCCGCTGGCCGAAAAGCTGCTGGGCGGGGAAATCCCCGATGGCAGCACGGTGAAGATCGACGAGGGCGACGGCGCGCTGAACATCTCGGTCGGCTGATCGCCTCGATCACCGGGCAACAAAAAAGGGGGCCGGAACTTGCGTTCCGGCCCCCGATCTTTTCGATCCTTCGAAGGGATCAGAAATTGGCCTTGAAGCCAGCGTAGAAGCTGCGGCCACGGAAGCTGTAGATCGCGCTGCCGGCACCGGTTGCGGTGGTGCCGAGCGGCGGCAGCTTGTTGGTCAGGTTGTCCACGCCAACGTAGAAGTTGTAGCCCTTGCTGGCGCCGTTGCCGTCGATGTCCCAGTCGAACCGGAGGTTGTGATAGGTCACAGCCGGGTACGAAGTGATGTCGAAAGCGTCGAGGTTCAGCGGAGCCAGACCGTTGAGCGGGTTCAGGTTCTCGTAGGTCGTGGTCAGCATCGGGCCGATGTACCGCAGGACATAGCCCACCGTGAACGCGCCGTGGCTGACGTCCAGGTTGAAGCGGAATTCGTCCTTCGGATCGCCCAGTTCGCTCAGCAGGCGGTTCTCGAACGCCGGATTGACCGGATTCTCGAAGTTGCTGTTGGTGAACGTGTGCGAATAAACCAGGCGGCTGGCGAGCTTGAACTCGCCGAGCGTGGTGCGATAGGCGGCTTCGACGTCGACGCCTTCACGGACACGGCTGGCGAAGTTGTTCGGACCCGAAACCAGGGTGTTGAACAGGATCTGGCCGGGCAGTTCGCCCTTCGCACCGTTCGATCCGCTCATGTTGCGCTGGAAGGCGCTGCACAGCGGGGTGGGGGTGGGCGAATCGTAGCACGAGTTGACGATGGTCTGCGCCGCAAGGCTGACGATGACGTTCTTCACAGTGATGTGATAGTAGTCAGCGCTGAGCGTCAGGCCCGGCACGAAGCTGGGGGTGAACACCACACCGGCAGTGTACGAATCCGACTTTTCTTCCTTCAGGAAGGGGTTCGAGCCGGAAATGATGCCCAGCGAATAACCGGCCACCGGCAGATTGGCGAGCTGAGCGGCGCTGAGTTCGTTCTGGCAGTTCGTCGCGCGGATCGGGTTGTTGCCGATCGAGTTGGCGCTGCACGGATCGATGAAGTTGTTCGCGAAGTTCGGAACGTTCGGGAACAGCGCTTCGGTCACGTTCGGTGCACGGATCGCGCGGCCATAATTGCCGCGGAACCGCAGGTCTTCAACCGGAGCCCATTCGGCGCCCAGGTTGTAGGTGTAGACCGTGCCGACATCGGTGTTGTAATCCGAGACGCGGCCCGCCGCGCTCAGCGTCAGTTCGCGCGCAAACGGCACGTCGCTCAGCAGCGGAAGCTGGAGTTCGCCGAAGGCTTCCTTCACTTCCATCGCCGGGGCATTGAGCACGTCGCCCAGGAACACCGAGTTGGAAACGCCGTTGTCGGCAGCGGCGTCGCTGTCGTTCCAGGCCTTTTCACGGCGGTATTCGCCGCCCAGCGCGAAGCGCACCGGGCCGCCCGGCAGGTTGAAGAACCCGCTGGTGTCACCCGACACGAAGCCGCTGACGTCGAACTGCGTGATCTTCGACTTGTTGGTGATCGGCTGGCGGAAATAGGCCACAGCCGCCGAATTGTCCGACGAACCGAAGACGTTGTAGGGAACGCAGGCGGCGATATCGGAAGCCAGCGTTGCGGCCGAATCGCTGTAACCCTGAGCGCCGACGCGTGCGGCCGGATCGAACTTCGCACGGCACTGGATGCCAGCCGCAGAATTGGCCGGATCGATCGCGGCATCAAGCGACAGCAGGAAGCGCTGGCGGTTGACGAAGCCGCGCATGTCGACCGTTTCCTTGAATTCGCCGTAGTTCAGGGCGAGTTCGTACTTCCAGTCGTCGTTGAACGAGCCGCGCAGGCCGCCGACGATGCGGAAGGTGTCGCGCTGGAAGCGTTCGTCGCGATCTTCCGCATCGGTCAGGGTGCGAGCGAACAGGAACCGGTAGCTGCCGTTGCCGATGTTGGTGATTTCGGTCGCCGTCAGCGGGCGGCAGGTGGTTGCCGCGATCGAGCTGCCGAAAGCAAAGCCGCAGCCCGAAGCGAGGATGGACGAGGCCAGAGTCGCACGGTCGGTGGGGTTGAGGAACGGGTTGTCGAGACGCGGCGTGATGCGCTGGAGCGTGTCGGGCTGCAGCGAACCGGTCGACCCGTTCAGGAACGTCGGGCCAAGCTGGTTACCCACGGCGTTGACGCGCGTGTACTTCGCTTCGATGAACGCTTCCACGGCCGGGCTGAATTCGTAATGCGCCAGCAGGTTGAAGTTGTAGCGTTCGTTGAACGGCAGGATCGACAGCTGCGTGCCTTCACGGCTGGTCTGGCCGTTGCCGCCCAGGAACGTGCCGGTCGGACCTGCGCCCACGCGGGTGCCGGTCTGCGGGGTCATGCGGCCATCCGCACCGAACACGTAGTTGCAGTGGTAGGCCGTGCCCAGGTTGTTGGCGTCCCCGTTGTTGGCGAGCGTGCCACGGCCGCACAGGGCGCCAGTGCTCGACTGCGGGATCACGGCAAGGCCGAAGCGGTGGATCGTGCCGCTGCGGATGTCGCGGGCGAAGCGGGCGTCGAAGAAGCCGTCGCTGGCCGAAGTCAGGCCGGTGCTGTCGGTGTCATAGGTGACAAAGCCATCAGCCGATTCGAACCAGGGAACGTCCGAGGCATAGACGCGGTTCGAGCGGGCGTATTCGGTGTGCAGGGTGACGTTGCCGCGGCCATCGGCGAAGTTCTTGCCGACCATTGCCGAGGCATAATAGTTGGCGCCGAAGCCCTCTTCGGCAACGCCCGCGTTCGCACGGACCTGGATGCCGTCGAAGTTGCGCTTCAGCACGAAGTTCACCACGCCCGCGATCGCATCCGAACCGTAAACGGCCGAGTTGCCGCCGGTGACGATGTCAACGCGTTCGATCAGGTCGTTCGGGATGGTGTTGACGTCAACCGAGGAGGCATTGTTGAGGATGTCGGCGGCCACGTGGCGGCGGCCGTTGACCAGCACCAGGGTGCGGACAGTGCCGAGACCGCGCAGGTCGAGCAGGTTGAGGCCGGCGATGCCGACGCCCGCGCCCGGGTTCTGCTGGGCGAAGGTGCTGCGCAGTTGCGGCAGGTCGTTCAGCGTGTCACCGACGCTGTTCTGGCCCTGCTGGAAGAATTCCTCGCCACCGATCGAAGCGATCGGAATGGCGGATTCGATATTGGGGCGCGAGATGCGCGAACCGGTGACCACGATGACCTGTTCCGGCTCATCGGCGGAGGGGCCGGCGGGAGCGGACTGCGCGAAAGCGGCGGTCGGCCCGGCAACGCCGATCAGGGCGGCGGCCACGACGGCGGACTGGAGGCAGGTCGTGCGATTGAGCACGGACTTGGCGAAGAACTTCATAGTGATGTAGCCCCTTGAACTTCCGGCCAGCAGTGCCGACCGGGAGAGTGTTGGTGGAGAGACCGCTGACGCGCAGCCAAACAACCTTGGTCCCGACGCAGGACCAGATAGGGCACCTCGTGCGGCAGGGTGGCCGGGCTTGCAATTCCCGAAGTGTGCATTGCAACAATTCGTGACCGATTGTTGTCATTTTACAACATAGCCCCATGGTGCACGTCGACCGGCCCTGGGGAAGGATCCGGCGGTGCTTTGCCGCTCCGCGCTTGACGCCTCCCCGCCTGCTCCTTAATCGATCGATTAAACGCTCTTGGAGAAGGAATCGCTCATCATGGCTACTGCCTATATCGTCGATGCAGTCCGGACCGCCGGTGGACGCCGCGGCGGCCGCCTTGCCGGGGTCCACCCGGTCGATCTCGCTGCCGCCACGCTCGATGCGCTGGTGCTCCGCACCGGAGTCGATCCTGCGGCGGTGGAAGACGTGATCATGGGCTGCGTCAGCCAGGGCGGCCAGCAGGCCAACCAGGTCGGCCGCATGGCCGTGCTCGCCTCGAAGGTCCTGCCGGAATCGGTTCCGGCCGTCTCGATCGACCGTCAGTGCGGCTCCTCGCAGCAGGCGATCCAGTTTGCCGCCCAGGCCGTGCTTTCGGGCACGCAGGACGTGGTGATCGCCGCCGGCGTCGAAAGCATGACCCGCGTGCCGATGGGCTCCACCGCGATCTTCCACATGAAGGAAGGTCTGGGCAACTATCGCTCGCCGGGGATCGTTGCGCGCTATGGCGAAGCTCCGTGGACCCAGTTTGCCGGTGCCGAAATGATCGCGCAGAAGCACGGCTTTACCAAGGACATGATGGACCAGTTCGCGCTGCAGAGCCATCTGCGTGCCAGGGCCGCGACCGAAAGCGGCGCCTTCGCGAACGAAATCATTCCGATCGCGATCGAGACGCCGGAAGGCGCTGCGCAGCACACCGTCGACGAAGGCATCCGCATGGACGCCACGCTGGAAGGCATCGCCGGGGTCAAGCTGCTGAGCGAGGGCGGCATGCTCACCGCCGCCACCTCCAGCCAGATCTGCGACGGCGCCTCGGCCGCGCTGGTCGTTTCGGAAGAGGCGCTCAAGCGCTATAACCTCACCCCGCTGGCCCGCATCCACACCCTGACCGTGACCGCCGGCGATCCGGTGATCATGCTGGAAGAGCCGCTGTTCGCCACCGACAAGGCACTGGCCAAGTCGGGCCTGAAGATCGGGGACATCGACCTCTACGAAGTGAACGAGGCCTTCGCCTCGGTGCCGATGGCCTGGCTCAAGCACACTGGCGCCGATCCGGAAAAGCTCAACGCCAATGGTGGGGCGATTGCGCTGGGCCACCCGCTCGGCGCCTCGGGCACCAAGCTGATGGCGACCCTGCTGCACGGCCTCAAGGCGCGCGGCGGCAAGTACGGCCTGCAGACGATGTGCGAAGGCGGCGGCGTTGCCAACGTCACCATCGTCGAGATGTGCTGATCCATTTGAACGGAGAATTGTGAAATGAAGCTCGACAACACTGTTGCCGCGGTTGTTACCGGCGGCGCTTCCGGCCTTGGTGCCGCCACCGCCCGCGCGCTGGCCGCGAAGGGCGTGAAGGTCGCGATTTTCGACCTCCAGGAAGAAAAGGGCAAGGCCATGGCTGCCGAGATCGGCGGCGTGTTCTGCGAATGCAACGTCACCGACGACGCGTCGGTCGACGCCGCTTTCGCCAAGGCCCGCGAAGCCCACGGGCAGGAGCGCATCCTGGTCAACTGCGCCGGCACCGGCAACGCGATCAAGACCGCCAGCCGCAGCAAGGAAGATGGTTCGATCAAGCACTTCCCGCTCGATGCCTTCAACTGGATCGTCCAGATCAACCTGGTCGGCACCTTCCGCTGCATCGCCAAGTCGGCGGCGGGCATGATGACGCTTGATCCGCAGGAAGACGGTGATCGCGGCGCG
>Ga0208693_1000497_pt1 | contig 31764 bp, 27 predicted proteins | sample AD_UKC071_MetaG_FD_184438 | JGI IMG/M metagenome (GOLD analysis project Ga0208693, IMG submission 184438) | Active sludge microbial communities of municipal wastewater-treating anaerobic digesters from USA - AD_UKC071_MetaG (SPAdes) (version 2) | ecosystem: Engineered > Bioreactor > Anaerobic >... | reverse complement strand
TAGAAGCTCCTTTAGTAATTGGTTATAATCACCATAATGGTCGTGTAGGTGCTCTAATTGGATTATCTAAATCTTCTGAAAAAGCTCAAGAGCTCGGTCATAATTTAGCTATGCAAATAGCTGCTATGAATCCAATAGCTATTGACAAAAGTGATGTTTCGCAAGATGTTATAGATAAAGAGTTAGATGTAGCTAGAGAATTAGCTAGAAAAGAAGGTAAACCAGAAGATCTAATTGAAAAAATAGCTCAAGGAAGATTAAATAAATTTTACCAGGAAAGTACTCTGCTCAACCAAGAATACATCATGGAAAATGACAAAAACGTTAATGATTATATAAAATCTATTGATCCTGAAATCCAAGTTACTAAATTTTATAGATTTGCTCTAGGATCGTAAACTAATCAACTATTTTTTCATAATAAAAAAATTTTTTTCAAAAAGAGCCTCATTTTTGAGGCTCTTTTTGTTTATTCCATGTAATACCCTGACCTGAATCTGGGTTAATAACCAGTTATTTATTGTCTGAACCATGATTTTTGGGATTAAAGGATTTTGGGATTTACCCCGTAAGATAATTAAATATTCTAATCTTAATGTATAATTTACTCTGTATCTCACAGGGTAAATTTCGTGAGATAACTACTATCCCTCTAATCTAACAAATCCCAGTTCAGACTTATGAAAGGATGACTAAATAAATTACATTTACAAAAGGAAATTTAATTTTTCAACGCTTTCTTTTGCATCACCATAAAGCATAGCAGTATTTTCTTTATAGAATAATGGATTTTCAACACCTGCATAACCGACAGCCATAGATCTTTTCATAACAATAACTCTTTTAGCTTTCCAAACCTCTATTACTGGCATACCATAAATAGGGCTAGAAGGATCTTCTTGAGCACCAGGGTTCACAGTATCATTAGCACCGATTACTAATACCACATCCGTTTCTGGAAGTTCTGGATTAATCTCATCCATTTCTAGTACAATATCATAAGGCACATTTGCCTCTGCTAATAAAACATTCATATGACCAGGTAACCTGCCCGCAACTGGATGGATACCGAATTTTACAGTTTTTCCTTCTTTTCTAAGTTTTTCTACGAGGTCATGAATAGGATACTGAGCTTTAGCTACAGCCATACCATATCCTGGAACGATAACAATAGACTGAGCTTCTTTTAACCATTCTGCAGCTTCATCATGTGTAATAGAAGTAACTTTACCATTGATTTTAGCACCAGTTTTAACCTCTAGACCGAAACCACCTGATATTACTGCAAAGAAAGATCTATTCATAGCTTTGCACATAATAATAGAAAGAATAGCACCTGAACTACCAACTAAAGCACCAGTAATTATCAATAAATCATTCCCAAGCGTAAAGCCAGAAGCTGCTGCTGCCCAGCCAGATAAAGAGTTTAACATAGAGATAACTACAGGCATATCTGCACCACCTATTGCCATTACTAACATTATACCAAAAAATGCAGCTATAGTAGTCATTATAGCTAGATGAGGCATACCTTCTATTCCTGTAGCTTGTATAAAAAATACTCCTAAAACTACAGATACTACTAATAATAAAATATTAATAATATCCTTACCTTTGTAAACAACAGGTTTAGGAGTTACCTTTCCTGTCAATTTACCCCAAGCTATCAATGATCCCGTAAATGTAATAGCTCCTATAAAAACTCCAAGGTAAATTTCTATATAATGAATTGTTCTTTCGGCACCTAATAAATTTAATGTTTTAGGATCTATGTATGAACCATAACCTACTAAAACTGCTGCCAACCCAACGAAACTATGTAGCATAGCTATTAGTTGTGGCATAGCAGTCATCTGTACTTTTCTAGCTACTAATATACCAATTACAGATGCTATTAACATCGCAATAATAATGTAAGCATATCCATGGATATTACCTAATAAAGTAGCTACAACTGCTATTACCATGCCAATAATGCCAAAGATAACTCCTCGTTTAGCAGATTCTTGATTAGATAAACCAGAGAGACTTAAAATAAATAATATAGAAGCAAATAAATATGCTGCTGTTTGTATTTCAACTGATATCATAAACTTAATTATTTTTTAAACATTTTTAACATTCTATAAGTAACTAAAAAACCACCTACAATATTAATACAAGCAATTAATATTGAAATAAAGGCTAAAATAGATTTGGTATCTGTAATATTTGCTTGCATTTGCAGCAGTCCACCAATAATTATAATCCCACTGATAGCATTAGTAACTGACATCAAAGGGGTATGTAATGCATGAGTTACATTCCATATTACATTCCATCCAACAAATATTGCTAAAACAAAGACAGTTATATGCCTCATAAAATCTGGAGGAGCTACCTTACCTAAGAAAAATAAACAAATACCCACAACAATGAGAGAAATTGCATTAGTTATCAACTGTTTTCGTACCTTTTTAGCTTTAGATAGAGACTCTTGCTCAATAGATTTAGAAATAATAGGTTTTTTGGCACTAACTGGTAAGGGCTCTGGAGGCCAATTTACTTTGCCATTATACACTACCATAGCACGCTTGATAACATCATCATCCATATTAATATTAAAATTATCAGCAGTGCCGAGCTCTTCGATAAAATTAATTAAATTATTACCATATAAATAGCTGGCTTGAGTAGGCATCATATTAACTTTTCCTAAAATAGTAACCCCATTATCAGTAGTGATAATTTCATCTTTTTTAGTCAAAACACAATTACCACCAGTAGGAGCAGCTAAATCAACAATCACAGAGCCACGTTTCATAGCATTTACATGATCTTCAAATAATAATTTAGAAGCTTCTTTACCAGGTATTTGAGCAGTAGTGATAATAATATCAACTTCTTGAGCTTGTTTTTTGAAAAGATCTAATTCAGCTTTAATAAAAGCTTCGCTCATTTCTTTGCTATAACCCGTTTCAGTAGATCCATCCTCTTCAATATCAACAGTAATAAATTGGGCACCCATAGATTGAATTTGTTCAGCTGTTTCTTTTCTAGTATCAAAAGCTCTAACGATAGCACCTAATGATTTAGCTGTACCTATAGCAGCTAATCCTGCTACACCAGTTCCTATTACGAGCACTTTAGCAGGATCTACTTTACCAGCAGCAGTTATTTGTCCATTTAGGAATCTACCAAAGTGATACGTAGCATCTATTACTGCTCTGTAGCCAGCAATATTAGACATAGAGGAAAGTACGTCCATTTTTTGAGCTCGAGAAATACGTGGTATTGCATCCATGGCTACAGCATTAATTCCTTTCTCAGCTAATTTTTCTAAAAGCTGCTGATTGAGAGCTGGATATAAATAAGATAATACTAAAGTACCACTTTTCATCAAATTAATTTCTTGGTCATTAGGAGGCTGCACTTTAAAAACAATGTCAGCGATAGAATACAACTCTTCAGCACTTTTAATAATAATAGTACCAGCATTTAAATAATGCTCATCAGTGTATTTGGCTTTTAGCCCTGCATTAGATTGAATATAAACTTCATATCCCAGTTTTTTTAATTTTGAGATATTTTTAGGTGAAATAGCGACCCTATCTTCGTTGGGATCTATTTCTTTAGGAATAATTATTTTCATCTTTTTATTTTGTTAAAAAAAACATCAAAAATAAAAAATTTTTTTAAATAAAAAAGGCTTTGTGCTTTGCACAAAGCCTTTTAATAAAATATTATTTAAATGGATTAAACAAGTCCTTGAGCTATCATAGCATCAGCTACTTTAACAAATCCGCCAATATTAGCACCTTTTACATAATTAACTTTATCACCTTCTTTACCATATTTTAAGCAGGTATTGTGAATATTAATCATGATTTCATGTAATTTATTATCAACCTCTTGAGGTGTCCAGCTAATGTGCATAGCATTTTGAGTCATTTCTAAACCAGAAACAGCTACACCACCAGCATTTGCAGCTTTAGCAGGGCCAAAAGGAATATTATTTTCTTGTATATACTTCATAGCTTCTAGAGTAGTAGGCATGTTAGCAGCTTCTACATAGCATTTAACACCATTTTTCACAATATTTTTAGCATCTTCTATACCTACTTCATTTTGAGTAGCACAAGGTATAGCTATATCACAAGGTACACTCCATGGTTTTTGACCAGCATAGAATTCTACTTTAAATTTATCAGCATAATCTTGAACTTTATCTCTACCAGACATTCTCATTTCTACCATGTAATCAACTTTTTCTCCAATTACACCATTAGGATCATAGATATAACCATCAGGGCCAGATAGGGTAACAACTTTACCACCTAATTCAGCAACTTTTTTAGCAACACCCCAAGCTACATTACCAAAACCTGAAATGGCAACAATTTTACCTTTAATATCCATTCCCATAGTTTTGAGGATTTCTTGAGTAAAATAAACAACACCAAAGCCAGTCGCTTCAGGACGAATAACACTACCACCATATTCTAAACCTTTACCAGTGAGTACTCCAGTAAATTCATTTTTAATACGTTTGTATTGGCCAAAGAGATAACCAATCTCACGAGCACCTACACCAATATCACCTGCTGGTACATCAGTATTTGGACCAATATATCTAAAAAGTTCATTCATGAATGATTGGCAAAAACGCATTATTTCTGCATCAGATCTACCACGTGGATCGAAATCTGAACCACCTTTACCGCCACCCATAGGTAGAGTAGTAAGAGAATTCTTAAATACTTGCTCAAAAGCTAAAAATTTCATAATACTCAAATTAACACTAGGATGAAAACGTAAACCACCTTTGTAAGGACCAATAGCAGAATTCATTTCTACTCTAAATCCTCTATTTACATGTATTTCACCTTTGTCATCCATCCAAGGCACTCTAAACATTACCACTCTCTCTGGTTCAACCATTCTCTCTAATATTTTGGCTTGTTTGTATTTAGGATGTTCCTCAATGTAAGGGACTAAAGATTCAACAATCTCCCTAACTGCTTGGTGAAATTCATTCTCACCTGGATTTCTGGCTATTACATTAACCATGAAATCATCGACAATCTTTTTATAATCTGTCATAGCTTTTTTATTTTGGTTTTTTTCAAAATTACAATTTTTTATCTTATTATTAAAAACATTTAATTTTTTATTATTTGCCATTTTTACAAATATTATTATATATTTTTTCTAATACATTGATTTATAAATAATTATATTTTTTCAATATTCAATAAAATTATTTTATCATATTTTATATTGTTATATGTTGATATATTTATTGATAAATAACATTTTTTAAATTGATTATATTAAAGTAAATTAATAATTTTTATACAATTAAATCACTATTTATATAATTTTTCCTAATTTTGTTAATAAAGTAATTTTTATCGATTTATAAATGTTAATAGGAATATTAAGTGATACTCATGGTAATCTACCAGTAGAATCAAAAGATTTTTTTAATGATTGTGATGAAATTTGGCATGCAGGAGATATTGGCGACATTAAAATATTGAATGAACTGAGAGACATAGCACCTACATATGCAGTATTTGGTAACATTGACGATAGTAAGATAAAGCAAAGTACCTCTGAAGAATTATTTTTTCAGAGAGAAGGAGTTAAAATTTATATAAAACATATAATCGGCCGTCCAAATAAATATCAAAAAGATATACTAACAAAGATTATAGAATATAGACCAGATCTAGTGATAGCGGGACATTCACATATATTACAAATAATTTATGATAAAAAATATAAATGGCTTTTTATTAATCCAGGTGCAGCAGGTAAATATGGATGTCATCAAAAAATCACACTTGTAAAAATAAAAATAGAAAATAACAAAATAAGCAATGCTCAAATCTTTGAAAAAGAAAAACAATGAAGTATTACAAAAATATTAAATTATTCTAATTTTAGCAAATTTAAGAATAATATGTTTTTTGCTAGCATTTTCGAAATCTACAACAGCTTTAGCTTCGGAATTATTACCTTCGATACTAACTATTTTACCAATACCAAACTTATTATGCTCTATGAGCATTCCTTCTTTTAATTTATTAAGCAATTTAATACCAAGGACAAAAGTTTTGTCTTTAGTATCTATCTCATTTTTATCTGGGAGTCTTTTTGGTTTATCATTATTAGATTTTTTAGTATAATTATGATTAAAATTATTTGGTAAACTTTTTTGCTGATATTTACTATTGAGAAATAATTTTTGAGATTGAGCATTGAAATGTTCATTATCCATCTCGAAAATGAATCTACTAGGTTCATTAAAACGTACAACACCTTTGCTGAAACGTGTCATAGCAAAGCTGATATACAACCTTTTTCTAGCTCTAGTAATAGCGACATAAAATGTACGTCTTTCTTCCTCTATAGCTCTCGCATCCATCAAACTATTGAAATGAGGTAAAATATTTTCCTCTACACCAACAACAAACACATTATCAAATTCTAATCCTTTAGCATTATGAATAGTCATGAGAGAAATCACATTATCATCGTCTATCTCATCATTAGAAGTAATGAGAGAAATAACTGCTAAATAATCTTGAAGTGTTGGGAACATGCCATCATTTTCTTCCTCGAAATGTTCAGTATAATCCCTAATACCAGATAATAAAGCATCCAAGTTTTCTGCTCTTTCGTGGCTATCAGCTTCAGCATATTTGTAATAACCAGTTTCATAAATAATAGCTTTAGCCATAGTGAAAGCGTCTAGCTGATCCAATACTAGTCTATACTTTTCCATAGAAGCATGAAAGGTTTTTATTCGCAGTTGAGTAGGCTTACTAATATCTAATTCATATTCGTCGATATGCGATAATAATGTGCTAAAAGGCAAATCACTATTGGAATAAAAGGCTTCTTGTAATTTAAGAGCAGTAGTATTGCCAATGCCACGAGGAGGTAAATTAATTATACGTTTAAAAGATTCTATATCATTAGGATTACAAATAAATTTAAAATAAGCTAAAACATCTTTAATTTCTTTTCTTTCATAAAAAGACATACCACCATAAATACGATAAGGCAAGTTCAAACGTCTAAGCTCATCTTCTAGAGCACGAGATAGTGCATTTACACGATATAAAATAACAAAGTCCTTGTAATCATAATGATAATTTTGAATTACCTGAAAAATATTGCTAACAACTTTACGAGCTTCCTCATGCTCATTATCAGCAGTTAATATAGCAATAGGTTCTCCTAACTCATTATCAGTAACGATTTTTTTTTCAATTTTTGCCTTATTGTAACTAATCAAATTATTAGATACATCTACTATACGCTTTGTTGATCTATAATTACGAGTAAGGATGAAAGTTTTCAAATTAGGAAAATCTTGTTTCAGTTGAAAAATATTACCAATATTAGCACCACGAAAAGAATAAATACTTTGTGAGTCATCTCCTACGACACAAAGTTGCTCGTTGAGATCAGCTAATTGCTTCACGATAGCATATTGAGCATAATTGGTATCTTGATACTCATCAACTAAAACATAAGTATATTGATCCTGATAATTTCTAAGTACATTAGGAAAATTATTAAAGATTTTATAGGTAAAAAGTAGCAAATCATCAAAGTCTAATACATTCATCCTTCTACATCTCTGCCAATATTCCAAATAAATATCAACGACATGAGGTTGCCCAAATTTAGTATCATCAATAATCATTTCTTGATTTTCTGCATAATCATACGGGTCTATAAGCATCATTTTAGCTTGAGAAATACGAGTTTGTACTAGATCTGCCTTATGCCTCTCACTGACCCTCATATCTTTAATAATATCTTTTAATAAACTTCTAGTGCTTTCGGTGTCAAAGACAGTATAACTGCTAGTATGTCCGATTAATTCAGCATTTTTTCTAATAATTTTCGAAAAAACACTATGAAAAGTACCAGCAGCGATAGCTCTAGCTTTTTTGTCACCAGCATATTTATGTATTCTACTCTTTAATTCATTAGCAGCTTTATTAGTAAATGTAAGAGCCATAATATTATCTGGTTTGAAACCATGATCTAATAAATATAAGATTTTATAAGTAAGTACACGAGTTTTTCCACTACCAGCACCTGCTATGATCATCATTGGGCCATCTAAATATTTTACAGCATTTAATTGCTCTTCATTTAATTCCTTTGTATATATATCCGCCATAATTTTAATTAAAATTAATCAATGTTTTTAAAATATTGTCTTTAATAAATGATACATAATTCATAACTTAATTTCAATAAATATAAATCTTTTTTGATCTTATCTATCCCCATTAAAAGCACCCTATTTTTTTAATAAAAAATTAATGCAAATATACAATAAATTATCCAAAAAAATTTAATTAAAAATTAAAATTCACTACATAATTTACAATTATAAAATGGAAGAAAAAGTAAATAAATATTAATAATAGTAATAAGAATAAAAGATAGAATAATACAAAAGAGAATAATAATTAATAAAGGATAAAATAATCGTAGAGGATAAAAGGTAGGAGGAATAAATGAGTATAAAAGAGGTTGATTAAAAAAGGAATGTTAGGTATAAATTATTAATAATTTATACCTAACAAACAAAACTTAATGTTAAACTTTTCATGTTAAATATTTTTATTAATTTTGTAAAAAATATAAAAATTATGGAATATTCAACTGAAAACATAGAAAAAATACTGGCTCTAACAAAAGAGGGCAAACGTGAATTCCTAGACAATCTCCATGAATTCCTCAACGAGAATAGATTGACAGCTCTAGACTATCAGAGAATTAAGATTTTATCAACAGCTCCCATTTGCCCTAGGTGTGATTGCGAATATGTAACTAAAGCTGGTGTGAGTGATGGCAGACAAGTCTATAAATGTAGAAAATGTGGCTATAGATTTAGAGAAACTGCAAAATCACTTGTCTATTATTCGCATAAATACTACCTCTTAATAGATTATATAAAATGCATGTTAGAAGGTAAAAGCTTAAGAGCCTGCGCAAAAGAAGTTGGTATCAGTTTACCAACGAGTTTTAAATGGAGACATAAAATCTTATCTGCAATTCAAGGATTAGAAGGAGGAATTAGTTTCTCTGGAATAACAGAAGCTGATGAGCTATTGATGCAATATTCAGAGAAAGGTCGCAAATACAAAACTCTAGAAGAAAAAGAGCAAGCTATGAATACTGTCCATCCTAATGTTGCTGTATTGGTAATGACAGATAGAGAGGGTAATTTGCTTTTGAAACACATTGGAGAAAATAGAGTTCAGAATAGTCAAATAAAAGATGAGCTAAAACGAAGAGTATCAGAGAAAAATTTGATATGTTTTAAGCCAAATGAAGAGTTCACCCAAGCAGTGAAAGAATCACCAAGCAAAAAAGTATTAGTAAGACGTAAAACAAAGGGATTAGCAGTTTATAGTGTAAATGTAGCAGAGAAAAAGATCACTAATTTCCTAATTTGGATGATGAGATTCAGAGGAGTAGCAACAAAGTATCTGCAGAACTATCTTATGTGGTTTGTAGTGATGAATAAGTATTTGAAAGATAAGGTACAATCAGATATTGGGCGACTATTAAACTTGTCATCTCACGATAGATGGGCATGGGAGCGGTATTTTAGATTGATGAAGTTAAAATATTAAATATCATGTAAAGTTAAACAAAAATATTGTTTATATCTCTGTTACCTCCTTCACCTCCCTTAAAATTTAAAAAAAATGTTTATTATATCCTTACCATTAATCTATCCCATACTTACAATGTGATTAGCATTGTAAGTATTTTTTATCTAATCTCCCCGTTTATTATCACTTTCTCTACTTTATTAGAAGCAAAATGATATGGGATGAAATCTAAATTTTTGACATCAGAATTTAAAATTAGAAAAGATGCTTTTTTACCTTTTTGTATGCTGCCAAGTTGATTTTCTATTTCTAATGCATAAGCAGCATTATAAGTAATAGCATTGATAGCTTCGACAGGTAATAATTTTTGATAAATTGTAGCTAAAGCAATAGCAAATTGTAAATTACCAGATGGGCTAGTACCTGGATTATAGTCACTAGCTATTACTAGTGGTAGACCAGCATCTATCATTTTTCTCGCAGGAGCGAATGGTATTTTAAGGAAAAATGAAACTTGTGGTAAAACTGTTGGTAAAGTGTTGCTAAGTAGCAATGCACTTATTTCTTCATCTTCTATACGTTCTAAATGATCAACAGATACAGCATGGTGAGCTATTCCTAATTGCACGCCACCATTATTACTCATTTCACTTACATGTATTCTTGGTTTTAAGCCATATTTAACTGCTGCATTCAATATATTATCTGTCTCTTCTAATGTAAAAAAACCTTCATCACAAAATACATCTACATATTCAGCGAGACCTTGATCAGCAACGGCTGGTAGCATTTTAGAAATTATTAAATCAATATATTCATTTCTATTTTCTTTATATTCCATAGGTATAGCATGTGCTCCGAGAAAAGTAGATTTGATAGGAAGTTTAGTATAATCTTTTAATCTTTTAATGACTCTTAATATTTTTAATTCACTTTCTAGAGAAAGCCCATAACCACTTTTGATCTCTAAAGCTACTGTTCCATAATTTATAACATCATTAATTCTCTTTAATGCAGCATCGAAAAGTTCTTCTTCAGAAGTTGTTTGCACTTTTTTGGCAGAGTTTAATATACCACCACCTTTTTTAGCTATTTCTTCATAACTATATCCTTGCAATTTCATGATAAACTCTTCCTCTCTCCATTGTGAAAAAACTATATGAGTATGGGTATCTACAAAGCCTGGGATAACAAATTGATTTTTAACATCATATATATTATCATAATTATTATAGATTTCTGCAATATTGCCTAAATCATCCATTTGTCCATAGTCAACAATAGTGTCTCCTGCTATAGATAAATAAGCATTATCTAATTTATCTATTCTACTCATTTCTGCTCCTTTGAGTGGTCTTTTAGGATATAAATCGCTAACACCTATTAGTGAGCCAATATTGATATACAAATTTTTCTTTTTCATAATTTTTTACAATTTTTTACAAAATAATAAAATTTAATTTTTTACAAAAGGTTGAATAGCTCGTTTAAAAATACCTTTAGTGTATGCTATTGTCATGCCATAATTAGATACAGGTATACCAGCATCTATTGCTGGTCTCAATCTCAGCTCCAATTGTTTACGAGTAACTACACAACCACCACATTGTATTACCATAGCATAATCGTTGATATTTTTAATATTTTCTAAACCGCTAACTATTTTGAATTCTAATTTTTTGCCCGTATATTTAGATAGCCATCTTGGTATTTTAACCCTTCCTATGTCGTCATCGCAGGTTACCTCATGAGTACAACTTTCAAGAATAAGAATTTTGTCATTATCTTTTAACTCATCGATATATGGTGTGCCTTTTACATAATAATTAAATTCACCTTTTTTAATGGCTAATAATATGCTAAATGACGTTAATAAAATGTGCGCTGGAATAATATTATTTACAAAAGAAAATACTTGACTATCGGTAATAACTAGTGAAGGTTCTGGAGATATAGTTTTGATAACTTGTTCAGCTTCAGTCTCTTTACAAACTATAGCGATAGAGTCATTATCCAAAACATCTCTAATAGTTTGCACTTGAGGTAATATTAATCTGCCCTCTGGAGCTTCTGAATCTATTGGAGTTATCAAAAGAACTATACTACCAGGATTTACAATATCTCCAATAACATTTGGAGTTTTAAAAGCACTCTCGGGAATATATAATTTCAATAAATCTACTAGTGACTGCAAATCATCATTTTTAGTAGAGCAATCAATCACAGGTACGTTGTAGTTTTGCTCGAGTTTATTTTTTAAATCTGGAGATAATGGTTCTATATCCGATTTATTATGTACTATTATAAATGGAACATTGCGATTTTTAAATTCACTTATTAGATTTTTTTCTATTTCATCGAAAGTATTATATGCTATTAGTAAGATAGCAAAGTCGATTAAATCTAAAGATTCTAATGTTTTTTGTACACGTAGCTTACCAAGTTCACCTGTATCATCTATGCCAGCAGTATCTATCATCACCACAGGACCTATTTGAAAAATTTCAATAGCTTTTCTCACTATATCAGTAGTAGTACCAGCTATATCGCTCACGATAGCTATATCTTGTTTAGTGATTTTATTTATTAATGAACTTTTACCATAGTTTCTTCTTCCATATATCCCAATATGAGGCCTCAATTCATTACCTTTTTTCATTTTTTATTTAGCTTATTAATTTATGGAATATTTTATAATTTTTTACAAATTTACTAAAACTAAAATAGTGTATTATAAAAATGATAAATATAATTTCAAAAATCAATGTAACCTTGTTAAAATTTTGAATAATAGGATATAATTTATATTTTTTAGATTAAGAATTCAAAATATTTAGCTGCCACATACATATAGCAGCTGCAGTAGCCGCATTCAATGATTCTGGTAAATTAGTTACATTCTTTCTAGGAATTTTTATTTTTTTTGTAGCCATAGATTGCAATTTTTCATCTATACCATTGCCTTCATTACCTATAATGAGTGCAAAAGGTCCAGATATTTTTACTTCTCGTATATCTTCACCTTCTGTATCTGTAGCTAACAATGTGTGTGAATAACACAAATTATTGATTTTATCTAAATTTAAATAAATCATATTTATACCAACTACACTACCCATGCTAGATTGTACAACTTTAGGATTATATAAATCTACAGAATTTAATGTAGAAATAATATTAAAATATCCTAGCCATTCAGCCGTTCTTAAAATAGTACCCATATTCCCAGGATCTTGTATGTCATTTAATATCAATAGATTATCACATTTCTGCATTTCATTTAAAGTAATAGTTTGTTTCTGATAAAAAATGCCTAAAATGCTGTTTGGTGTTTTCATTGAGCTAATACGTTCTAATTCCTTTGCTGTGATAATTTCTACTGATGATAAATTGTATAAAAAAGAATAATTTACAGTAGTATATATTTTATAATATTTGTTACCTCTTTGTAATAAATCATTAACAAGGTTTGGACCTTCAGCAATAAACATCCCTAAATCATTTCTTATCTGCCTGGATTGTAAATCTTTGATAAATTGAATTTCTTTTTTTGTAATCATTTAATAATAATAATAATTTGCTAAGATTATATTACAAAATTAAAAAAGTTTTTAAAACAACATTGGGAACTTTATTATAAATTTGTGCAATAAAACAATTATGATGAAAAAATTTAGATATTTATTATTTATTTTGCTATTAGCATTATTATCAAGTTGCAAAATTATGAAACAAGCAGATTGGTTATTCTATGATGGTAAAATATATACTGCTAATGAAAATAACGATTTAGTAAGTGCTATGGCCATTAAAGGTGATAAAATTATTGATATAGGAGATTCTGACACATTACTAAAAAAATGGAAAGCTAAAAAGAAAATCAATCTACAAGGTACTACAATAATACCTGGAATAATAGATTCTCATTGCCATCTAATCGGTTATAGTACTGAAATGGAGCCCATAGACCTCACAGGCGTTAGAGGCGTAGATGAAATGGTGGAAAGAATCCAAATATATCTAAGGCAACATCCCGATATGAAATTTATTTATGGTAGAGGTTGGGACCAAAATTTATTTCCCAATATGCAAATGCCTAATAATAAATTGTTAAATAAATATTTTCCAGATATACCAGTTTATTTGAAAAGAGTAGATGGACACGCAGCATTGGCTAATGATGCAGCCCTGCGTCTAGCTAACATTACCAAAGAAACAAAAATAGAAAATGGTATTATCGAAAAAATAAATAATGAATTAACGGGTATTCTGATAGATAATGCTATGACTTTAGTAGAAAAATACATTCCTCCACTTCCTGTGAGTGCTAAGGTCAGTTCACTACTTAAGCTACAAGAGCAAGCCTTTCAATATGGCATCACTTCTATTACTGAAGCAGGTATTAATTATAATGATATATATCTTTTAGATTCATTACAAAAAATAAATAAGTGGAAACTAAGAGTTTTTGGTATGTTAACCTTAAACAATGAAAATATTAATGAAATATTGACACAAGGGATTTATAATAATGATAAAATTATAGTAAGATCAGTAAAATTGTACGCAGATGGTGCTTTAGGAAGTCGTGGAGCATATCTTTGGGAACCATATTCAGATGATAGTAATAATAAAGGAATTTTTTTATTAAACGAAACTGAATTTGATTCTATTGCTCAATTATGTATTGCTCATAACTACCAAATTGCTACGCATGCTATAGGAGATGCTGCCGTTAGCACTATGATTAATTGGTATTCTAAATATTTAGATAATAACAATGATTTGCGTTGGCGAATAGAACATTGTCAAGTAATAAATCCAAATGATATTCAAAAATTTGGACAATATAAAATAATACCATCTGTGCAACCCATACATGCTATAGAAGATATGGAATGGGCTAAATCTAGACTTGGCAATAGAATAGAGAATGCTTATAATTACAAAGATTTATTTTTGCAAAATAATATTATAGCAATAGGTACAGATTTTCCAGTATCTCCATTAAATCCATATATAAATTTTTGTGCAGCAGTTTATAGACAAAACATTTCTGCTTATCCTCCAGGAGGTTTCCAACCAAGTCAAGCTCTCACTAAAGATATAGCTCTGCGTGGTATGACATATTATGGTGCATATGCTAATTTTTCAGAAAAACAATTAGGAAGTTTAGAAATAGGTAAAAAAGCTGATTTTGTGATCATAAATAATGATATTATGAATGCTACACCGCAGGAGCTAGGCAATACATATTCCATAGCTACATTCATAGATGGAGAAATGGTTTTTTCATTAAAAGGAAATAAAATATTAAAGGGATTTTAGTATCTTAAAATCCCTTTAATAAAATCAATTTATAGCATGTAAATGCTAATATTTAACTTATTTATTTTTATAAAATGGCAAATTAACGACAATAGCTTTGGCTAAAGTATTTCTAATATTTATAAAGATTTCTGTATCTGGTTTTGAGTATTCAATAGGCACATAGCCCATGCCAATAGCTTTTTTAACATATGGGCCAAAGGTGCCAGAGGTTACTTTACCTATTACATTGCCATTATTATCACAAATTTGATATTCATGTCTAGGTATTCCTTTATCAATCACTTCAAAGCCAACAAGTTTTCTTTTTAATCCTTCTTGTTTTTGTTTTAATAAAAATTCTTTATCGATAAAATTTTTATGATCCACTAGTTTCACTATCCATCCTAGTCCAGCTTCTAAAGGTGAAGTAGTATCATCTATATCATTGCCATATAAGCAAAATCCCATTTCTAACCTTAAAGTATCACGAGCACCTAAGCCTACGGGTATTATGCCTTCATCTTTACCAGCTTCGAAAATAGCTTGCCAAATTTGTTCAGCATATTTAGGATTGAAATATATTTCGCAACCACCACTACCAGTGTATCCAGTTGTAGAAAGTAAAACATTTTTTATACTATCTAATGTAACCCATTGCCAAGTATAATAAGGCATATCAGTAATAGGTTCAGCAACAATTTTTTGCATTACTTTCATAGCCAATGGTCCCTGAATGGCTAACTGTGCAGTATTATCTGAATCATTAATTAAATTTTTATTGATTTCTATATTAAATTTGGGAGCATGAGAGCATAACCAATTCCAATCTTTTTCAATATTAGCGGCATTTACTACTAATAAATATTCTTGTTCATTAATTCTATAAACAAGCAAATCGTCTACTATGCCTCCTTTGCCATTTGGGAAGCAGGAATATTGCACTTTGCCATCTTTGAGAGCTGCTACATCGTTAGATGTTACATATTGAGCAAAATCTAATGCATTTGGTCCTTTAATATATATTTCTCCCATATGAGAAACATCAAATACGCCAACTTTTTCTCTAACTCCAATATGTTCCTCCTGAATGCCAGTATACTGTATAGGCATATAGTAGCCTGCAAATTCTACCATTTTAGCGCCTAGGCTTTCATGAATCTTTGTAAATGGTGTATATTTCATATCTCTTGTATTTTTTAGCAAATTTACAATTAATTAATTTAACAAAAAAATAATACATATAAATTAGGTTTTTTATTATGGTTTAATGGGTTAAAGGTTAGTAGGTGATTAGTGAGACAGGGTGACTGGGAGATGGGGAGATGGGGTGAGGGGGAGAAAAGGTGACTGGGAGATGAGGAGACGAGGAGACGTGGAGATAGGTTATTAGTGATTAGTGATAGGTAATAGATGATAGATAAAAGGTAATAGGGTTGATAAGTTGATGAGTTTAAAAGTTGAAGTAAAATGTAGAAACTATATTAAACTACTATTCATATCCTTCAAAAAATAGCTAACTTCTTTTTAAATTAGTTGAAAATAATGACATTTTATATTTATTATTTATCCAATTCCATTTACCCAATAATCAAAACATTTTTTCTTATTCATATTTACACTTATATCCCAATAAAAGCTACAACCATCAAATATCATTAAACGAACACATTTCCATTCCGTTTCATAAGCATATTCTCTCCATAAAAAATTAACCTCTAATATTTTTTGACCTTTTTTGTTATAAGTACCATAATATTGACGTACATATTTGTCAAAATTTTGATATATTATCGGACATCCATTACCTTGATTTACTAAAGGATGTTTAGATTTTTTTGTTACATATTTTCTAATTAATTTTTCAGCATTTTCTATATCTTGCATTGTAGGTATCCATCTAGGTTCATCTATTGTATCTCCATCTTTTATTAATAGACGTTTTAAACATTTAGGTCCAAATATTACACCTTCATAATCATCTGTTTTTACATATATAGCATCCTCACAGATACTATCATGATTTTTATTTTGCGAAAACAGATTGAAAGGAAAAGTAAATAAAACTATTATAAAAAATAATATATTTTTCATATATAATATTTTGTTAGGTAAAATTAATGAATATTTTTGAATAAATTTTTATATATTTTACTTTTCTTTGTCAACCAAACAGATAAAAGTAACAAAAGAATGGTATACGCTGGGGAAATGATTTGACAAGAAGTTTTTTAACAAATAAGTTAAATTAATCTATAGATCATAATATCTCGATGCAAAATACAAATAACTGCACTTTTTATCTAGCTCTTTATAATTTGAATATTGATTATTATTCTCTAAATAAAATGTATGGCTTATATAATGTCGAACAATTGCATCTATCATAAAATTTTAATTGTTTATCTTCTGTGTCAATATAACATTTTGGCAGTGAATCAGTTCGTTTAAAGCAATCTTTTGTTAATTCAAAAATATTTAAGCAATAAGTTACATTATTATTATCTATCCCATTATAATCATAAATATTCAATAAAAATTTATTATCATCTTTAAATAACAGTTCAATGCCACCACAAAATGAATTGTATGATAAAACTTTATTATTATTATGATTATTTAAGAAAATTAGACTTACATTGATTATATTAGCACTTAAACCACTAGTTCCCACTGAATAACTTTCAAGAGCTAAAACCTTTCCAAATTCATCTAAATTTAATAGATATGCACCTGTTAAATATGGAGGAATTATATAAAAATCTAATTTAACTTTATTTTTGTCTTGTAAAATTAGATATGTTACATTAGTAGAATCATTAACAAGTTTGATAATATTATCATTATCTAAATATATTAGGTAACCTTCATCTATTTCTTTTATTTGTAATGTATCTTTTATTATAGGATTTTCAAATAAATTTGCATAGCATGAATGACTAATAAAATTAAAAATTAAAAATAAATTAAAAATATATTTTATCATGGCCATGTTTTTTTAGGATAAAGATCTTGATTATATTTCATAAACGGGGTACCTCCAATCTTTGTAGTATAAGAAAATGTATTTTTATTACGATATGATCCTATTGTGGTACCATGTCCAAGTTTATTAAAAAAATTAGTATTATATTTTGTAGAATTTTCTAAATAAATTGAGCCTTCCTCAAAATATGCGCCTTGACTATAATCTAATTTATTATTTGGATTTAGTATACCCATCATAGCTCCTTTTCTGGCTGTATTATGTCGAGAAGTATTGTATTCATTTGCATTATATCCTTTACCCTCAGATAAAGCAATATTATAATTTTGGGAATCATAGCCATATATACCAGTAGATTTAATTATTTCATTTATAGATTTTTCAGATACATTTGAACGATTTTCTAAAACATCATAAACAATACTATTAATTGCTATTGCTTCATCTATACCATCATCTATATGTTCGAGATGTTCACTTATTTTAATATCATAATAATCTGTTATGAGCATCCCATTCGGATCCACCAGCATCACCGGTTTATCCGCAGTATAGTAATATTGCGATATCGATGGATATTTATCTCTCATCAGATCCACACTCAGCCACCCACTCAGCTCACTATCATAATATAAAGCTCCAATGTATGTATAGTTTGACTCAATATCTAACTCAGTATTCCTTTGGTTAACAAACAAATTAACTTTGAAAATATATTTTATGTTTTGAAAATATTTATATCTCATCAAAAAATACCTTACAATTTTATTCTTCAATAATTGAAATTATTAAAAATTTATTTATAGTATCTATTTGAAATGCAAAACAGGTATCATTAGATTTATTCTGAGGTATATATAACTCATAACCTGTCGAATTTTTTATCCAATTTTTATATTTCAATTTAATTTCTTTTAAAATATTTGTATAGTCATTATCTGTAACTTTTATATAGTAAGTTTCTGAGTAATCATACATTGAAAGACCTGTGTTTTCATATTTACTAATAATGAAAGTATCATCAATACTAATATTTGTTTTATTAATAAAACATCTTTTTAGCTCTTTTTCATTCAAATTTGGTGAATTATAACTTAAAATAAAAATAATAATTATAATAAATATTATAAAAATTATAATCATAATATTGCGTAAATACATACTTTTCATTATTATGTTTTATTTTTATTATTTATATTTACCATACAAATTTATTCATAAATTATTTTATTCTCTGAAAAATCATAAAAAGAAATAGTTTCAATGTTAATTTTATTATTAAATACTATTTTAAGTAAAAATATATATCCAGCATCATACACTATAGATGAATGATTAAGCTTATTTCGCAGTATGGAGAAATTATTATCATTAAAAAAAACATTATAAATATTATTTTTATTATATTCAGTAAGCAATATTTTGTCCCAATAAAAAACATTGTTCATTAAATCAATATTGAAACTATATGCTACAATATTATCTGCTAAAATATATCCATAATATTTGGTTAAATCCATTTGATTTATAATCTCTGTTATATAAAGTTGTTTATATCGTTTTTCCTCTAATATATCATTTAATATTATATTACGATAATTTTTTACAAATTTTTTGTAATATATGTAATAAGTTTTAGGTGTAACTTTTTTAGTTGTTTAAACTGTTTATTATTGATATTATTAATTGTACTCATATTAGTAGAACAAGATATAATCATGGTAGCTAAGACTAACATAATTATTAAATATTTTTTATTCATGGTTAAAACTTTTTGTAATAAAAATTATCAACTCTATGCTGACCAAAAAACGGATTAAGGATTTGTTGGACGGGACGACTAAGTTTTAAAATAAAAAAGTCTCAATTGGTGCTTCGTTATTTTAATGTTCTTTTGTCTGTACTAATTCTCCTTGCTTGTTATAGTACTTCCACGTTCCAGTTTCAAAAGAATGTATTTGGACATCTTCATCATACAATACTCTGCCTTCTGCTTTTATATAGCCATTGGGATAATAGTCTATTACATAAGATGTAAACAAGGGGGTAATTTCCACGCCATCATCTCGCATTATTGTATATTTAGTATTCTTTTCAATATTCGTTTCTGTAAAAAGAAGAATGCTTGCTTCGTCAAAATAATACCATGTCCCAGATTTCTTGCCTTCGGTAAATTCGCCAAATACAGACAATTTCCCATTTTTACGGTTATAGGCTTTAAAAATCCCATCTTTTAAACCGGCTTTGTAATATGCTTCTATTAATCCATTATTTTCAATCCATAAGCCTTCTTTTTTGCCTTCATCATTTAATTGGTTGATATTATTATTCGTTTGTCCCATTGCACTTATGCTTAAAAGACAAAAAATTATGTATGTTAAAATTTTTATATTCATGGTTTTATCTCCTATATGGTTTTACAACCCTGGTATTACAACCCTGGTATTATCTATCATGTTATTATTTATTGGAGGATCAAATACTGGCGTTGTCCAATTATAATTTAATGGTTTTCTATAAGTCCTGGATATACTAACACTTACTGTATTGTTTTTCTGAGCATCATTATTGAAGTGTCCAATAAAACTACTCCAGTTATTAATATCTATTAAGATACATCCTGCTGAAACGGGCTTTCTATACATGTCAACCCCAGTAAAGTTTTTTTTACCCGCTTTATGAATATTGATACCAGTAGCATAGGTTCTACCATCGCTGTAAGCTGGATTTTCGGTACCTAATTCTATTCTATTATTGCTAAAATCTGTTGTTCCAACATCGCCCATTCTTAAAGCAGTGTAATTTCCATTATGCAGTCCAACTTTGGCTTCATATATTCCTTCTGGCACCCATACATAACCATTTGGTTTATCATCTGATGTTGTAGGTTTCCAAGCCCGGCCATCTGGGTCTATTAAAATTATTGGATTATTCGCAGTATAGCAATATGGCGATAGCGATGGATACTTATCACTCATCGGATCCACGCTCAGCCACACACTCAGCTCACTATCATAATATCTCGCCCCGAAATATGTATAACTGGTCTCGTTGTCTAGCTCCTTGGCGGTGTGCATAAAAAATATTTTTATTATGTAAAATTAATGAATATTTTTTAATAAATTACTTTTTTATAAAGAATAAATCTTATATTTTTAAACTATCCCATATTTTTGATATTTCTCCCCCTCTCCCAGTCTCCAATTTCTCAGTCAGTATATGTTATCACCATAGAATCATAAATAGACCAAAAAACATTTATTTTTACAATAATATCTTTATAAAATAATTTGGCATTAATAATATTATTATCAAAATCTATATTTTCGATTTTAATATTTGATTTTAGAAAAATATTAGGGATATTTAATTTTTTATAAACAGATTCTTTAGCAGACCAGAATAAAGTGCTATAAAAATGCAAATTATCAATAGGTAACAAATTAATTTCTTCATCAGTGAGAAATTTGTTTTTATTTCTAAAAGCTTTTTCGGAGAGCCTCTCTACATCTAATCCTCTAATTTCATTAACATTTTCATTTATTAGTACTGCCGAGTAGTTATCTGTATGGCTCACACTAATAGATCTAGGTGGATTTACTAAATAAGGTTTATTATTTTCATCATAATAAATACGATAAATAAAGTCAGTTTGTACTAAAGTTCTGATCAAAGCTCTATAGCTCATCCATTGTTTTTTTCTTTTTTCACTTTTAAAAGAGTATAGTGTAGCAAATTCTTCTTTATTCAAATATAAATATTTAAGCAATTCATCTACACTCTCGGTGATATGCCAAATACCCAATTCTAGTCCATTAGAAATCTTATTATAATAAACTAAAGGCATTTACTCAATTACGATTTTTTCAGTATAAATATTTTGGTCATTATATATGGTCAAAATGTATACTCCTTGATTGAAAGTTATAGGAATGATAAAATTATTTGAATTATTTATTTCTGCATCATAAATTAGTTGGCCTTGTATAGAGAATAATTTTATCGTCAAATTATCAAAAGTATTCACAAAATTAACATTTATAGCGTCACTAGTAGTGTATAAATATGCAATAAAATCATAATTATTTATAGATGCTGATGGCCCCCAGATGTCATTAACCCATTCAGGATGATCTACAAAAGGATTTCTGTTATGCTGGATTACATAAACAGAATCATTTCTTTTTCTTTCTTTACTACTAACAGGATCGAGCTGATGCCATTGCAGGAATAAATTTTTTGCCCAAGAAGATAAATCACTATTTTGGAAACTTTCACCAGTCCAATTAGCTATTTTGTCCATATATCTAGTAGCCATATAGAAATATATACGTGCTACATCACCTTTGAAGGAATCTATAGGTTCAAAGACAGTGCCAGAATATCCACTAGTTGCAGAACTACCAAGTTTACTACCATTCTCAGAAGTCCAGGTTGCATTTCCTACTTTGCCATAGGGATGATTGCTTCGCATACTATTCACATAACCGTCAGTAGGTAAAACATGAAAAAGATCACTATACATGGGTGAGGCTTCATTAAACCAACTTTTTGGTACAGTGTGTTCTCTATTATAGCAAACACCTTCTCCAGTATAATTACCACATTGATCTGCGAAAAATGTATACTCATATGGTGGAGTGCCATTAGGAATATCACTATAAATGTCCCATACTTTACCATTTGGTTTCTTATCAGTTCTAGGATATGCATCCCATAATTGGTTATATGTAATAACTGTTACATTAGTATTTATAATATTATGTAAAGCCTCTCTAAGCTCTTGTCCATATTTGCCCTGAGCATCATCATAATATCCAATAGGTATCTGAGTGAAAACTAAGATAGTAATGAAAGTAAAAAAAGTTACCAACACATATTTTTTCATAATATTATTATTTTTACAAATTTACGAGAAATTTTTTATAAAATAATCACAATATTTAGAAATTGGACAATTAATACATTTGGGAGATTTAGCTGTACACACATATCTGCCATGTAATATAAACCAGTGATGTATTCGATTAACATATTCTGGGGGAGCTAATTCTAATAGAATTTTTTCAATTTTTAAGGGAGTATCTTTGTCTTTAACGAAACCTAATCTGGTGGCTACACGTTTGACATGCGTATCTACAGGTATGGTAGGAGCATCATATAAAACATTTAAAATCACTTTGGCAGTTTTAGGTCCGATACCTGATAGAGTAAGTAATTCTACATAATTCACAGGTAAAATGCCATTATATTTGTCCATCAATTCATCTGCTAATGATTTTAAATATTTAGCTTTGTTATTTGGATAGGAGCATGATTTTATTAGTTCAAAGATTTCATCGATAGTTGCTGATGACAAAGTTTTAAAGTCGGGGAATCTTTTAAAAAAATTTTTTGTAATGATATTTACTCTTTGATCAGTACATTGAGCACTGAGTATGACAGCTACTGTCAGTTGATATTCATCTTTATAAATTAATTCTGTTTTAGGATTAGGATTTATTTTGTCAAAAATTGTCAAAATATTATCTAAAGATTCTTTTTTATTCATAAAAGATTAATTACTTATTAATCCTCTACCAGTTTTATTAATTAGGCCTTGTTTATTATAATCATCTATGATAGCTTGCAAGAGTCCATTAATGAAAAGATGACTTTTTTCAGTACAAAATTGAATAGCAATTTCAATGTATTCATCTATAGAAGTTTTAATAGGAATGGTAGGACAATAAACGATCTCTGTCATAGCTTGATGAATAATATAACGGTCTAAAAGATTTAATCGATGCAATTCCCAATTTTGGGCGTGTTTTTGAATCTCTTCATCCCATTTGTTTTTGTTTAGGATAGTATTATCAAAAAGCGTTTTTACAAATTCTTTATCGTCTTCATCACCAATGTTTTTTATTGGTTTAAATGGTTGTGGAGGTAGTTTAGATTCATTATTCTGAGGATTATAATTTTTTAACCACATATAAGTAATCAGAGCCATATTATTCTGATCATCACTCCATGAGATATTGCCAGATTCTAAATAAGATTTTAGTAATGGATGAAAAGCAATAAATTGTTTAAAAAACTTTGAATAAAATTTTTGATAATCTTCTAATGTATAAAAATTTTTAGAGATAAAATTTTGATAAATATACCAATCTTTGATTTTTTTGTATACATCCCAGAATAAATCACTTTCAAAAGGAAAATCTAGAGATAAATTATCAAGACCACTTTTCAAATTTTCATTATGTAATAAATCATTAATAAAAACATTATCAATAATGACAGTGTTAGGATTAATATCATCTTCAGAAGGGAAAAATTTTTCTTTATTTTTTTCGAGTCTTTCTTTATAAAACTTAATAAAATTTATAAAAAAATAAATATTTATAAAAAAAATTCTTACAAGATCATCAATACTTTTAATTAATGAATTTCTAGCAGAAGGTAAATCGTTATTCTCTGATAAATGAAACGCATAGACACTCTGTAATACTTTAATTCTCAAAATTCTTCTACCTATCATAAAATGATATTGTTATTGCAAAAGTAATAAAATATTAGTTTTTATCAAAAAAATTAAACCTAATTTATTATACAACAAATAATTAATTCACAATGATTTTGAGACTAATTATCAATTGAGATCATAATCATCATAATTACTCTCGCCAATGTCTTCTAATTGTATAGACCAGTAATTATATAAACCAAATAATAATCTTTGTTGTTTCTCTTCTGGAGTCATATTAGCATATTTTTCTTTTTCTTTTTGAATAGCTTCACGTTTTTTTTGTTCTTTTAATTCGAGCTCTTTTAATTTTGTTTCATTTTCTTTCTTATATTCTAATTCTACTCTTTTCTTTAAAAAATCTTCGGCTACATTAGGAAAAAGTTCTAGTAGCAATTGTTCTTTTTCATTATTATACAATTTTCTATTACCATATTCAGGAAATTCTTTATTAGGAAATGGCATATATGTACTAGTGTCATAAGGTTTTTCTTGTTCGCTACCAGTAATAAGTTTTCTAAATTTAGGATCTATTGGTACAGGAGTTTTACCATAAGCACCTTCGACTAATTTAATAAATTGTGTATTTTTAGTAGTGTACCATGGGAGATCTTTATTTTCATCTAAGATACAATTGACAGCTTGACTACCAACTATTTGACTTGTAGGAGTTACTAATGGTACACAGCCTGCATCTATTCTTACTTTTGGCACTGCTTTTAACACTCGAGGCAATAAATGTTCTAATTTTAATTGTTGTAATTGTGAAGTCATATTAGTGTACATTCCACCTGGAATTTGAGCATCTCTCACTGCTTCATCAGGAGCTGGGAAATTAAAATATGCTTCTATTTGTTGACAAACTATTAAAGCATCATCAAATTTATTTTTGTAAGTAAGGTTAATAGCATTATCAAATAATTTTTCTACCTCAGCAGGTAAATTAGGATTTTGAGGATCAAACATTTTAGGATAATTATTAGGATATTGATCATAAGCCTTCAACTCTTTGCGAATATCCATCAATATTTCTTGCAGTTTAGGAATTACAGAAATATCAGCTTCTACATCGATATTTAGCTTTTTGCAAAAATGATAAACTATTTCGAAAGATGCTGCTGCTGGTCCACCAGCGAAAGGGAATAAATTAGTATCAATGATATCAGCACCAGCAATAATAGCAGATAGTGTAGAAGCTAACCCATATCCTGGAGTACTATGAGAATGAAAATCTACGGGTATAGATAGCTCTTTTTTGAAAGCAGAAATAATATCATAAGCAGCTTTAGGAGTTACTAATCCAGCCATATCTTTTAGAGTAACCATATCAGCACCCATTGATTCGAAAGTTTTAGCTTTCTGAACAAAATATTCTGTAGTGAAGATTTTATTTTGCTTTCTATGCAATATTTTATCAAAGAAATTTTTGGGTTTTAAAACTGGATCTACTGTATAACAAACAGCACCATCTGCTATAGCACCATATTTTTTGCAATATTCTACTGAAGATTTACAATTATCTAGATCATTTAATGCATCGAAAATCCTTAAAATATCTACACCATCAGCAATAGCATTTTTGATAAACCCTTCTATAACCCATTCAGGATATGGATTATAACCAAACAAATTTCTACCTCTAGATAGAGCTGTTAATTTGCTAACTTCACCAATGCCTTCTTTTATTTTTTTTAATCTAGTCCACGGATCCTCATTTAAAAATCTCATAATACTGTCTGGAACTGCTCCGCCCCATACTTCCATTGCATAGAAATGCGCTTCTTTAAAAAATGGTAAGGTCCTATCTACTTGTTCTTGACTCATTCTAGTAGCGAATAAACTTTGCTGACCATCTCGCAAAGTTAAATCTCTTATTTTAATAGTTTTAGCACTCATATAACCTAAATTTTATTGAGGTGCAAAAATAATAAAATTTTTTATCTTAACTTTGCAATATATGGAAAATTTTATAACTCTTAAACAGCTGTCTAACCAGATTACTACTATTATTAATCAAAATTTTACTAGTAGCTATTGGGTACTAATGGACATACAGAAAATTAATCTGTACCGTACTGGACATGCATATCCAGAGCTTGTAGAAAAAGATGAAACAACAAATAAAATAGTCGCTCAAATGCGGGGTATCATTTGGTCTAATGATTTTGTGGCTATTCAAAGAAAATTTATACAAGTCCTGGGCACAGAAATGAAAGATGGCATTAGAGTATTAGCTAAATGCTTAGTTACTTATCACCCTGTATATGGTCTTAGCCTTAGAATATTAGACATAGACACCACATACTCTCAAGGTATTCTAGAACAAGAAAGATTACTTACTATTAAAAAATTAAAAGAAGAAGGTATCTATGATGCTAACAAAAAAATCCCTTTTCCTCTTGTACCACAAAGAATAGCAATTATTTCCATTGAAACAAGTAAAGGTTTTAATGATTTCATTGGTGTATTAGCAAATAATGATTATTCATATAAATATCAATACAATCTTTTTCCTGCAATTTTACAAGGTGAGAAAGCTATTGAAAGCATTCTAGAGCAACTAAGAATTATCAGTATTAAAAAAGATTTTTATGATGTAGTAGTGATAGTAAGAGGTGGAGGAGGAGAGATAGGCTTGACGGCATATAATGATTATTCTTTGGCTAAAGCTATTGCAACTTTCCCATTACCAGTATTAACAGGAATCGGCCATTCTACTAATCAAACAGTTAGTGATATGGTAGCACATTATTCGGCTATCACCCCTACAGATCTAGGATATTATATTATAGATAAAACTGCAGAATTCGAAAATAATTTATTAAATATTGCAGATAAATTAACAAATATTATCAGCCAACGACAAAAAAATTATGAAAATAGAATTAAAAATTTACAATTTTCAATTTTGCGCAATACATCTGCTCAACTTTATTCATACCAATCAAATTTAGATAAAACTATAAACTCATTTTCTAATAATATCAATTCAAATATTAATAAATCCTCATTTAATTTAGTCAAAATTGTACATAATTTGCAAAATATATTAAAATCTAAATTAGAACAATCCTACAACACGCTACAAAAAAGTTATTTTAACATTTCTAATAATTCAAAAATCTATATTAATTCTATAAATGCAAAACTTTATAATAATACATTAATAGTAAAACATAAAACTCCATTTATAATTAAAAATGAACAAGCACAAATCGAAGAAATAAAAAATTTTATTATCTTTAATATAAAGCAATTTATGACTGAGTCTAGGACAAATATTAAAGAAAAACAAAAAATTATAGAATTGTCTGATCCAAAGCATATACAGAAAATGGGTTATTTTATTATGAAAAAAGATAATAAAATTATAACAGAAGATAATGTAAATGTGAGTGATGAAGTAATTATAGAAGGTTATAAAAAATACTTCCAAGCAGAAATTAAAAAAGTTGAAAAAAATAGAAATTATGAATAACGAGGAATTAAATTTACCCACGAGCTATGAACAAGCTTTTAATGAGCTACAAAAGATAGTATCAGAGATAGAACAAGGTGATATTACAATTGATTTGCTATTACCCAAAGTGCAAAGAGCAGCAGAATTGATTAAATATTGCAGAGATAAATTAAGAAATACCGAAGAAGAGGTAAGCAAGATCATAAAACAGTTAGAAGATGGAAGTGATGGGAAGGCTGAATAAATGGGAGAGCTATAACTATTAAGTGAAATAAGTTTTAGTGATTTGAGAATAAGGGGAGGGGGTATATAAACAACATTTTTGTTTAACTTTACATGATATTTAATATTTTAACTTCATCAATCTAAAATACCGCTCCCATGCCCATCTATCGTGTGATGACAAGTTTAATAGTCGTCCAATGTCTGACTCTACCTCATCTTTCAAGTACTTATTCATCACTACAAACCACATAAGGTAGTTCTGTAGATACTTTGTGGCTACCCCTCTAAATTTTATCATCCAAATTAGGAAATCAGTGATCTTTTTCTCTGCTACATTTACGCTGTAAACTGCTAATCCTTTTGTTTTACGTCTAACTAATACCTTTTTGCTTGGTGATTCTTTCACTGCTTGCTGAAATTCATCGTTTGGCTTAAAACATATCAAATTTTTCTCTGATACTCTTCGTTTTAGCTCATCTTTTATTTGACTATTCTGGATTCTATTTTCTCCAATGTGTTTGAAAAGCAAATTACCTTCCCTATCTGTCATCACTAATACTGCTACATTGGGATGAACAGTATTCATTGCTTGCTCTTTTTCTTCAAGTGTTTTAAATTTACGTCCTTTCTCCGAATATTGTAGCAATAGTTCGTCAGTTTCTGTTATTCCTGAGAAATTAATTCCTCCTTCTAATCCTTGAATGGCAGATAGAATTTTATGTCTCCATTTGAAACTTGTTGGTAAACTGATGCCAACTTCTCTAGCACAAGCTCTTAGGCTTTTACCTTCTAACATACATTTTATATAATCCATTAAAAGGTAGTATTTATGGGAATAATAGACAAGTGATTTTGCAGTTTCTCTAAATCTATAGCCACATTTTCTACATTTATAGACTTGTCTGCCATCACTCACACCAGCTTTAGTTACATATTCGCAATCACATCTAGGGCAAATGGGAGCTGTTGATAAAATCTTAATTCTCTGATAGTCTAGAGCTGTCAATCTATTCTCGTTGAGGAATTCATGGAGATTGTCTAGGAATTCACGTTTGCCCTCTTTTGTTAGAGCCAGTATTTTTTCTATGTTTTCAGTTGAATATTCCATAATTTTTATATTTTTTACAAAATTAATAAAAATATTTAACATGAAAAGTTTAACATAAATGTTAATTTGATTAGATGAAGTAAAAAATTATAAAAATTTTTTACTTCCTATAATCATCTTCTTATATAATCACACTTCTCATATAATCTCACCTTCCATTGGTTAGCTAATTATTTCTATTTATTTATTCCATTTCTATAACGTTACCAGTTCCCATGTATTTAACAATTTTTTGAAAAGGGTTCCCTTTATAATATACATTTCCACTACTATTAATATCTACCCACAATACGCTATCTGCACAAACATAAATATTTTGATAACTTGAATGATTGATAGCTACTGTGTCTGAGCAAAGATTTTCTAAATGTTGTGGACCAGAACCATGTAGATAAGTATAAATGTATTTACTTTGTCCAGTTAGGTGTAACCCTACTATACCGCCGTGTGATCTGAAAATAAATTTATTCAAATTCACTTCACCTCTAATATCAAAAGCTGCATCCCATACTTCTATGTTTAATGTGTCTTGAGTGCAAGTGTTTTTGAATATCATATTCCCGTATATTTCAGGATTTATGTAATTGATATTTGTATAATGAAGCTCTATATTTATCCAATTATCATAATTGCGTAACCAATAGCATGTGTTGTTATCTGTAATTTTTAATTGGTTATTTTCATTTTTTATTTCTACTGAATTTATCATATTTTCTCCACCTTTTAATATTAGATAATTAGTACTATCTTGAATCAAATCCAAATTTATTCTGCCATTTATATATAATTGATCTATATTTTGTAAAGGAATGGTAATTTGTGAATATTTACCTGCAGAAATGTAGCATGTTTCTTGTTTACTACATGAAATTGCAATAATTATTAAAATCGTAAGTAATATCATTTTCCTCGCCATACTATCCCCCATTCTATAGCATCAGCTTTAGCATAATGGCTACGTAATGATAGCTGTGCTCCTAAATTTTTTGAAAAAAAATATCTCATACCAAATCTTGTGTAAAATGGCTGATATTTAAAAGCCACATTTCTCAAATACACACCTACCTGAAATATCAAATCCATTTTATCTATATGCACGTCCCATCCTCCTTTTAAAGATAATTTTAATGGTATAGTTTTATATTTATCCAGATCGTAACTTTTTGTTTTTACATAAGCAGGTAAAGAATTATCCCAAATAACATCAGTCCCTATCAACCATTGTACAGCATTATAATGGGTTAAATAATATTCAAATCCTATAGTGTAAAGAGAATAATTAACATTATTGACTACATTTTGTTTTGTAGAATACGCACCAAAGATATGATATTTTGATTGTAATAATTTATTACTATCTACATAACTTGTTTTACTTTTATTATTATTATAGTAACCAAAAGATAAATGGATGCTAGGAATATTTAATCCAGCATTTGGCATCTTTATGGCTCCATTAGAGAAATGATTCCATCTGAGTTGTAAATCAATCTGTAATGGATTTTTTTGGTATAATTTAAAATCAAAACCGAAGTTTACATAAACATTAAAATGGGAACCTATAGCAAAATTGCGATAATTATCTTCTGAATGATGTTTTGTCAAATATGATATGCCACTACCAAGGAAAAAATATATTTTTTCTTTATAAATTCTAAAATATACATCTGCTAAAATGCTATATGCATTCCCTAAAACTTCATTATTACTTAAACTAGTGTAATATGCCTCTATTCTATATCTTTTATTGCTCTGAGTAGTGTCAAAAGGTTTATATATATTTTCATAGTATAAACTAAATCCTGCTGGATGATGTTCTATGAAATTATACATTTTTTTGTAATGTGGAAATAAAAATCCATAGCTCCCACTCAATCCTATTGACTGTTGAGAATATAAAGCTAAATGTGTTAATAAAAATAAAAATGTTAGTATTTTTTTCATTAATTAGCAAAAATAGAAAATTTTTGAAAATAAATAAAAACATTAAATTTGCATAGAAAGAATTCATAAATATGTCATCAATTTTTCCAAAAAATAAATCAAATAGTTTAAATACTTTACATCTTTCGACTGATATACACAATCATGTTTTACCAGGGATAGATGACGGCTCTAGAAATATAGCAGAGAGCATAGAGATGCTTAAAGCATTCCAATATTTAGGATATACAAAGATAATAGCAACACCACATGTGCATAGCGAAAGATATTGGAATTCTACTGAAACCATTCTTATGGCTGCTAATGAGCTCTTCACTGAAAAAGAAAAAGAAAAAATTCCAATACAGATTGTTATTTCTGCAGAATATTATGCTGATGAAAATTTTTTAGATTTATTAAATAAAAATGATGTACTACCTATTGCTGATAAATATTTATTGTGTGAATTTAATTTTTATTATTCTCCTGATGATGCCAAATTAATAGCTAGAGAAATAACAAAAGCTGGATACAAACCAATATTAGCACATCCTGAGAGATATGAATACTGGAACGACAATATTGCAATATTTGAAAAACTTAAGGAAT
>Ga0208693_1000488_pt1 | contig 31963 bp, 28 predicted proteins | sample AD_UKC071_MetaG_FD_184438 | JGI IMG/M metagenome (GOLD analysis project Ga0208693, IMG submission 184438) | Active sludge microbial communities of municipal wastewater-treating anaerobic digesters from USA - AD_UKC071_MetaG (SPAdes) (version 2) | ecosystem: Engineered > Bioreactor > Anaerobic >... | reverse complement strand
GATGGCACCAGCCTCAATCTCCAGGACTCCCTGGGTGTTCACTGCCCTTACCCAGCCGGAATCCACTTCCAGCACCATGGTGTCGGTGAGGACACGTATTCCCGAGGCAGCCAGCTCGTCGATAAAGCGCTGGGCATATTCGCCCCCCGTCAATTCTTCGCCGAAGAGGTGGAGGCCAAAGCCGTTGTGAATGCACTGTTGGAGGATGCCGCCCAGAGAGAAATCCCGCTCAATGATGAGGATATCCTTAACCCCCAGGCGATGGGCCTCCAGGGCTGCCCCCATTCCGGCAGGGCCGCCGCCAATGATGACAAGCTCAGCTTTCATTGTCCTCCCCCCTTAGCCAGAAAGTTTGCAAGCATTTCCGAGCCGGGCCCGGACTTGGTCACAGCCAAAGGAGAAATGCCCAGCTCTCTGGCAACTATGGCCAGGAGTCGGGGCTGGCAGAAGCTGCCCTGGCAGCGACCGGTACCGGCCCTGGTCCTTATTTTTATGCCGTCGAGGGTGCGGGCGGGGAGGGGCCGGTGCAGAGCGTCGACAATCTCCCCTTCGCTTACCCCCTCACAGCGGCAGATAATTCTCCCGTACAGGGGGTTTTCTTTAATCCACTCCTCCCTCTCCCTCAGGGGCATATCCCGAAGGCGGAGGACCGGGGGACGTCTCTGCTGTTCTTTTGGTGATAACACCAACAGCCCCCCTACCAGTCCCGCCAGCTTTTCGCCGATGGCTGGAGCTGCCGTCAGGCCTGGAGATTGAATGCCGCCGGCATCAATCCAGCCCCGCACTTTGGCGGAACTGCGGATGACAAAATCCCCGTCGCCAGGCACTGCCCTTAAGCCGGCAAAGGAGGTGATGACCTTGCCCAGTGGCAGTTCAGGAAAGAGGCGCCTTGCCCCCTGACGAATGGCCGCCAGCCCCTCAGGGGTAGTAGAAATATCGTTTCTGTCGTCGACATCCACCGCTGTTGGGCCTGCCAGCACATTGCCCTCAACGGTGGGCAGCACGAGAATGCCCTTGCTGACAGGCGAAGGCACGGGAAAGACCACATGCCGGACATAGCCGTCCAAATCCTTGTCCAGCAGCATGTACTCCCCCTTCCGGGGCAGGATGTCATAGCGCTCTGCCCCTGCCAGGCGGGCGATGTGGTCGGCGTAAATGCCGGCAGCGTTGATTACCACCGGGGCGGCAAAGGAACCGCCTTCAGTCTCTACTGCCCGCACCGCGTCATTCTCAACCTCAATGCTGGTCACCTTGGTGTTAAACAAAAAATCTACTCCGTTGACGGCGGCTGTTTCCGCCATGGCCAAAGCCATCTCCCCCGGAGCAACGATGCCGGCGCTGGGAGCATAGAGGGCGGCAATGACGTCGGGGGAAATATTGGGTTCCCGGTTGAGGATTTCATCCCTTCCCAAGATGGCAAGGTCAGGAACGCCATTTGCCCGCCCTTGAGCCAGCAGGCGGTCCAGCTCCCCTTCCTCGCCCTCCCTGGCGACGACTAAGGAGCCGCAGCGGCGGAAGGGCACATCTAATTCACTGCACAGCCCGGAATACATGGCGTTGCCCAGGACATTGAGCCCTGCCATGAGGGTCCCCGGTCGGGGATCATAACCCGCATGGATGATGCCACTGTTGGCCCTGCTGGTGGCCACCGCCACGTCGGGGCCCTTTTCCACCACCAGCACCTTGAGGTTGTAGCGGGACAGATAGTAGGCGGCCGAGCAGCCGATAATCCCCGCTCCAATAATAATTACGTCATACACAGGCACCCCTCCTTGGCAATCAAAAAAGCCGCAACAATTACACCAGGTAATTGTCACGGCTCTCCATTTCTCAGGCCGATAACCTACTATAACTATACACTTTTTCAAGGGAATTGGCAAGGATTCACCGGGAAGACACCCGGATTTCCCTGTCCAACCAGGTCCCTTTCCGCTGCCAAATGTAAAGCATCAGCCACTCTACAACTATTGAAGCGGTAATGGCCCACCAGATGTTATCCACCGGCAAATTAAAAACCAAGGTGCCCAAGGCGGCCATAGGCAGTTTGATCAGCCAGTTGGAGATAAAACCTGCCAAAAATGTAGGCATGGTGTGGCCGGCCCCTTTAAAGATGCCGCCCAAGACGCTGCTGCTGGCACCCAAGGCCAACCCCAGGCCGCAGATGCGCACATAGCTGACTCCCGCTGCCAGGGCAGCTGCATCGTCCCCCAGGAAGAGAAAGCTGACGGGATATGCCAGGGCCACATAGAGCAGGCCGATGGCAACTTGCACGGCAATGCCCATGACTATGAGGCGCCGGGAGGCCAGGCGGGCCAGCCCCTTGTCCCCGGTTCCCAGGACCTGGCCGATGAGGGTGGTGGCGGCTACAGACAAGCCGCTGATGAAGACAAAGATCAGCCCAATTATGCGCTGCCCTGCTCCAAATGCTGCCGCGGCAGCGGCCCCATAGCCGCTCATTACCAGCCAGAACATCACGGTACCCGTCGAGGAGCGGGCTGCAGACTGCAGGGAGGCGGGCATGCCTATCTTGAGGATGTTGCCGAGGATCGAGGGGTTGAAGGTGGCCCCGAGCCCCTTCACCCCCAGGTGGTTTTTTTTCAGGACAATTGCCACCAGGGCAATGGTGGCGATGCCGTTGGCCAGGAGGGTAGCCCAGGCGGCTCCCTGTACCCCCATGGCGGGAACGCCAAGCCAGCCAAAGATGAAGATTGGATCCAGAACCATATTGAGACCATTGGCAATAAAAAGCACCAGCATGGGGGTCTTTGTATCGCCAATGCCATACAGAACAGCACTGGCGGAAGTAGCTAAAAAGATGGGAATCAAGCCGATAAGAGTTATATTAAGATAGTCCACTGCCAGGGGGATGAGAGCTGCATCATCAGTGAAGAGCTGTACCAATGGAGTTGCAAACAAACCCACCCCCACCCCGATAAAGACCGCCATGGCTATCGACAGCCAAAAACTGTGGACAAAGACATCGGGGATGAGCCGACGGCGGCCTGCGCCCTCAAAGCGGGCAATGATGGCGACAGTGCCGATGTTAATGGACTCAGTCAGGGACATAAACAGCCACAGCAATGATCCCGCCAGGGAGGGCACTGAAACCATTACCGCTCCCAAACGGCTGACCCAAAAAGTATCCACCAGGTTAAAACACATGTTCAGTCCCGAGGCCAGCATTACCGGCCAGGCCAGTTTCCAGATGTCCTTGTACAGGGAAACAGCAGTTAAGTCCAGCAGCCTGGGCTGGGCAGTGTCTGTCATTTTCATCACTCTTTCCGCTACAATTGAAAACCCGGGACTAATCCCGGGATGTAGCTAAGGGAGATACTTCCTTGACCATTACCAGCCACTGGTCTGGCTGATGCCGGGCCACCACTTTCTCTAACAAGGGTTTAGCTTCCTGGTATATGTCCACGGGCACAGCCGCAGTCAAATACTTGGCTTCATGGGCGCAAAGGATGGCTGCCAGCAAATCTCTGACACTGTGGGGCTTGGCATCGAGATAATTGAGGACAAGGGTATCGCCATCCATATTGGCGACGGCTACTCCGGCAATGCCCTCCTCTTCCTGCCAGGCATACACCTGGCCCGCCTCCAGTTGCTGGGCTAAGTAGACTTTGGAAAAATTGCGGAAAGCATAGCCCTTGGTATGAATCAGGCCGTGGCTGCGCCGATATATCTGACTGTACTGAAGAAATTGCCAAATGTCCTCCAGCAGCTCGGAAGAAGCGGCCTTGATGGCCGGTCCGGAACAGGGAGGACTGCTGATCTCCTCACCGCAGCTGATCATCCAGGAACCGCTGCGAATAAAGTCCAGGTTCCTTTGCAGAGCAGCCTGAGTTTCATAATTCTCACTGGAGGTAAGCACGCGGACAACATTGCAGCCCTTCTCCTGAGCCGCCTGCAAGAGGGAAATGATAAAATCCCTGCCCATCTGTTCATTGTGGTACTCAGGCAACAGCCGAATGCCCAGTATTTGCGCTTCAGTGGGGGCAGGAAAGGTCAGAGAGCAAAAGCCCACAGCTTTTCCCTCTACTTCGGCAATATACATTGACCCCTGTTGCTGCCAGGTATTGTATACAAGGTGAATTAAGTTCGCATCGTAGTGTTTGCAGATATCCGAAATGGCGCCACGGTCTTTTTCACTTGCCGGTCTGACAGTTACCATCTAATCGCCTCCTGTAGCATGTATCGCGTAGTGAGTCTTAATCTGGGTCTTATTTAGCCTTTCTAAATATTATAACCCCTGGAAGAGCTCTTGACAACCAAAGCTGAAATCCCATGAACGTCTAGTTACTAAAGGAAGCTCATCTGGCCTCCAGGGGCAGCAGCAGGACCAATCCCGCCATAGTATTCACTGGCCTTTTAATTCCTTGGCATTATACAAAGAAGAGCCAGCAGGATTTGCTGGCTCTTGAGTATATTGCTTAGAATTTGTCGGCGAGGAAGTTGAACAAGGGGGCGAAGACCAGGGCCACAATGGTCATCAACTTGATGAGGATGTTGAGGGAGGGCCCGGAGGTATCCTTGAAGGGGTCCCCGACGGTGTCGCCGACAACGGCAGCGGCGTGGGTAGGAGTTCCCTTGCCCTCGTGGGCGCCGCCTTCGATATACTTCTTAGCATTGTCCCAGGCACCGCCGGAGTTAGCCATGAAGATGGCCATGAGCACGCCGGTGACCAGTGAACCGGCCAGGAGGCCGCCAAGAGCTTCTGCCCCTAAGACAATCCCGATAAAGACCGGCACCACCACAGCCAACAGACCGGGGATGATCATTTCCTTGATGGCTGCCGCGGTGCTGATTTCAACACAGCGGGCGTAATCGGGCTTGGCCTTGTTTTCCATGATGCCGGGAATTTCCCGGAACTGGCGGCGGACTTCCTCAATCATCTTAAAGGCTGCCTTGCCCACTGCATCCATGGTGAGGGCAGAGAAGAGGAAAGGCAACATGCCGCCGATGAAGAGGCCTGCGATAACAGGAGCGGAAGTAAGGTTGATAGAGGTGAGCTTCACGGCAGCAGTATAAGCTGAGAACAATGCCAGGGCAGTAAGAGCGGCTGAGCCAATGGCAAAACCTTTGCCTACGGCAGCGGTAGTATTGCCCACTGAATCCAGATTGTCTGTTATTTCCCTGACACTTTCGGGCATACCGGCCATTTCGGCAATGCCCCCTGCATTGTCAGCGATGGGCCCATAGGCGTCCACGGCAATGGTCATGCCGGCAGTCCCAAGCATACCGACAGCAGCCAGGGAGATACCGTACAGGCCTTTGGCCATATCGTTATCCCAGGATAAGTAGAAGGCGGCAAGAATGGCGACGGCAATGAGAATTATGGGCAACATGGTGCTGCGCATACCTACAGCCAGGCCGCTGATGATATTGGTGGCAGGCCCCGTTTGAGAGCTGCTGGCAATGTTCTTGACTGGTTTAAAGTCAGCAGAGGTGTAGTACTCAGTAATCCTTCCGATGAGGAGACCGGCAACCAGGCCGGCGACAATGGCATAAAAGAAGCCAATTTCGCCGATGAGCAAATTGTTGAGGAAGAAGGAAGCTGCGATGAGCAGGACACCAGCGATCAAGGTACCCCGGTTAAGGGCCTTACTGGCATTTCCCCCCTCTTTCACGCGGACGAAAAAGGTGCCGATAATGGAGGAAACAATGCCAAAGCCTGCAATGAGCATTGGCAGCAAGACAGCATTAAGCTGCTTGTCGCTAAAGGCAGCGAAGGCCAGGGCAACGGCGGCTATGATTGAGCCCACATAGGATTCAAAGAGGTCTGCACCCATGCCCGCCACGTCGCCAACATTGTCGCCGACGTTGTCAGCAATGACGGCGGGATTGCGGGGGTCGTCTTCAGGAATGCCTGCTTCGACTTTGCCCACCAGGTCGGCGCCGACGTCAGCAGCTTTAGTGTAAATACCTCCCCCTACCCGGGCAAAGAGGGCAATGGAGCTGGCCCCTAAAGCAAAACCGTTGATAATGTCAGCATCCCTGAAAATGATATAGAGAATGCCGATACCCAAAAGGCCCATGCCCACAATGACCATGCCAGTGACTGCGCCGCCGGAGAAAGCAATGGTCAATGCCGGATTGATGCCGGAGCGGGCAGCCTGGGCGGTGCGGGTGTTTGCCTTAGTGGCGATGCGCATACCGACATTGCCGGCCAGGGCAGAAAATACTGCGCCGACAATAAAACAGACGGCAGTATAAAAGCCTTCTATGTAATCCTTCTGGGCGGCGCCTATGCCAACAGTCAGTGCCGCCGCCACTACGATGACAAAGATAATCAGGGATCTGTACTCCCGATTGAGGAAGGCCATGGCACCGTCGTGAATGGCTTTGCCCAGTTCTTTCATGCGCTCATTGCCGGGATCGGCCTTGGTGATGCGCTGGGCCAGCACAAAGGCAAAGACCAACGCTGCTAATCCAAACAATGGTGCGACAAACAGAATTGAGTCCATATATATCCTCCTTATTGTCTGAAACTAATAGAAAAAAAGATACCCCAACCAGTGCAGCTCTGCTGGAATATCTGCAAGCCGCTTGAGGGAAAGCATTAACGGCCAACAATAAACGCAAGAACAACTGAACTAATCATAAATAAAATTGCTATCGCTGATGTCACTTTGCCCATTTTTTCTTCTATACCCTTTGTCTTGCCAAACAGGCTTTGGCCGCCAATAACTCCCGGCATACCTGCTTCCCTGCTGGGCTGAAGCATTACCGCGATAATCAGGCCAATGGCAAGCAAAGCGTGAACTATTTGCAGGGTTAATTCCAACACCGCCACCTCCATACTATATATCGGACTTACAAATTCTATCACAGCGGGCGGTAAAAGACAACCTCCGGGGACAGTATGCTCTGTCCCCGGGGGTCTTTATTTCAAATTGTAGAAGGCGTCTTTGCCAGGCCAGGCAGCGGTTTCCCCCAGCTCCTCTTCAATGCGCAGCAACTGGTTGTACTTGGCCACCCTGTCGGTGCGGGAAGGGGCACCGGTCTTGATCTGGCCTGCACCGGTGGCTACAGCCAGGTCAGCGATGAAAGTGTCCTCAGTTTCTCCGGAACGGTGGGAAATTACAGCTGTGTACCCGGCGCGTTTGGCAGTTTCAATGGCAGCCAGGGTCTCTGTCACGGTGCCAATCTGGTTGAGCTTAATTAAGATGGAGTTACAGGTCCCCAGAGCGATGCCTTTCTCCAGGCGGCGGACATTGGTGACAAAGAGGTCATCCCCCACCAGCTGAATTTTGTCCCCCAGGGCCTTGGTAAGGCTTGCCCAGCCATCCCAGTCCTCTTCCGCCATACCATCTTCGATTGAGATAATGGGATATTTGTCTGTCATCTGGGTATAGTAGTCCACCAGCTCTGCCGGAGTGAGGGAACGGCCTTCCCCAGCCAGGTGGTACTTGCCGTCCTTATATATTTCTGTGGCGGCAACGTCGAGGGCGAGGACGACATCTTCCCCTGGCTTGTAGCCGGCAGCCTTGATGGCTTCGACTATCGCCTGCAAGGCAGATTCATTGGATTCGAGGTTAGGCGCAAACCCTCCTTCGTCGCCGACACCGGTATTCAAGCCCCGGCCTTTGAGGACTGCTTTGAGGCTGTGGAAGATTTCGGTGGCCATGCGCAGGCCGGTGCGGAAATCCGGGGCGCCAACGGGCATGACCATAAACTCCTGAATATCCACATTGTTGTCGGCGTGCTTGCCGCCATTGAGAATGTTGAGCATGGGAACCGGCAACAGGCGGGCAGCAGCACCGCCCAGGTAGCGGTACAGAGGCAGGCCCAGGAAGTCGGCGGCGGCGCGAGCCACAGCCATGGAGGCACCAAGAATGGCATTGGCCCCCAGCTTGCCTTTATTTTCCGTGCCGTCCAGTTCAATCAGCAATTGATCAATATACACCTGGTCCAGGGCATCCTGATCCAACAGGGCAGGGGCAATGATATTGTTGACATTTTCCACAGCTTGCAGCACACCCTTGCCGCCGTAGCGGGATTTGTCGCCGTCCCTGAGTTCCACTGCTTCAAATGCCCCGGTGGACGCCCCGGAGGGCACCAGGGCCCGGGCGACAATGCCGCTGGCCAGCACCACTTCAACTTCTACGGTAGGATTCCCTCTGGAATCCAGGACCTCGCGGCCATGAACATCTATAATGAAAGACATATCTTCACTCCTTGACTATAAGAGATTTCCCCGTCATCTCCGGGGGTTGGGGAAGGCCAAGCAAATCCAAGGCCGTGGGGGCAACATCGCAGAGGGCGCCATCCCTTATTGCCCTGACGCCAGGCCAGGCCAGTACCAGGGGAACGGGATTGGCGGTATGGGCAGTTTGAGGCTTGCCTTCTTCATCCAACATCTGGTCGGCGTTGCCATGATCACTGAAGAGGAACATACACCCGCCTGCGGCTTCCACGGCAGACCAGACCTGCCCCACACAGTGGTCGACAATCTGGCAGGCTTCAACGGTGGCTTCAAAGTTGCCGGTGTGGCCCACCATATCCGGGTTGGCGTAGTTGAGGACCACCAGGGAATATTCTCCCGAAGCAATGTGGTTGCACACAGCCTCGGTAACCGGCAAGGCGCTCATCTCCGGCTGCAGGTCATAGGTCTCCACCTTGGGAGAAGGAATCAGCACCCGCTTTTCGCCGGGCAGGACTGCTTCTTCGCCGCCGTTAAAAAAGTACGTTACATGGGCATATTTTTCCGTTTCCGCAATGCGCAATTGCTTTAACCCCAGGTCACTGATGACCTGGCCCAATGTGTTGACCAGCCTTTCCGGCGGGAAAGCCACCGAAGCAGCAATGGTCTCATCATATTGAGTGAAGCAGAGGTACTTAACCTTAAGACCTTGCTGCCGGGGGAACCAGGAAAAATCTTCGTCGACAAGGGCTCGGGTAATCTGGCGCATGCGGTCGGGCCGGAAGTTAAAGGCAATGACGCTGTCGCCGCTCTTAATCATGCCCCGGGGGTCGATGACTGTGGGAATGACAAATTCATCGCTTATGCCCCGGGCATAAGAATCTTCCACAACCTGAGCAGCAGTTTCCCCCTGGGGGCCCTGGCCGAAGACCATGGCTTTGTAAGCCAGCTCCGTCCGCTCCCAGCGCTTATCCCGGTCCATGGCGTAGTAGCGGCCGCCAATGGTGGCGATGCGCCCCACCCCGATTTCCCGGCATTTTTGTTCCAGCCAGCGGATATACTCCAGGGCTGACTGAGGGGGAACGTCGCGGCCATCCAGCAGGGGATGGAGGAATACCTCGGTTATGCCTCTGTCCCTGGCCATCTGCAACAGGGCCTGAATGTGCTCTGTATGACTGTGTACGCCGCCGTCAGACAATAACCCCAGGAGGTGGAGAGCCCCTCCTGCAGGGACGCCGTCCATGGCTGCCACCAGGGCCTCGTTGGTAAAAAACTCACCGGTTTCAATTGCCCTGCTGATGCGAGTGAGATCCTGATAGACGACGCGGCCGGCGCCAATATTGAGATGGCCCACTTCGGAATTGCCCATCTGGCCGGGTGGCAATCCTACAGCAATGCCGCTGGTAGCCAGCCTGGCTGAGGGAAACGTTCTGCTCAGCCGGTCTATGTTAGGGGTGTCGGCCGCCAGGATGGCATTGCCTGCCTCGGAACCTATCCCCCACCCGTCCAGTATCACCAGCACTGCTTGGGAGGGAATGGTCACTGCTCAGCGCCTCCGTAATTGACGATTTTGGAAAAACTGTCGGCATCCAGGCTGGCACCCCCGACCAGGGCACCATCGATGTCCTGCTGAGCCATTAAGCCGTCAATATTTTCCGGTTTGACACTTCCGCCATACAGTATCCGCACCTGGTCGGCAAAATGACTGTGCTTTTTGCCCAGCTCCCGGCGGATAAAGCTGATGACAGCCTGGGCGTCTTCAGGGGACGCAGTGCGCCCCGTACCTATTGCCCATACAGGCTCGTAGGCGATGATAGTTTTTGCCAAGTCGCCGGATTGAATACCTGCCAGGCCTTGCTCCAGCTGGTGTGCGCATACCTCCTGGGTAGTGCCCGCCTCCCGCTGCTCCAGGGTTTCCCCCAGGCAGAAGATGGGGATGAGTCCATGCCGGAGGGCAGCCTTGAGTTTGCAGTTAATGGCGGCATCGGTTTCGCCAAAGAGCTGGCGGCGTTCGGAATGGCCAATGATGACATGGGTGCAGCCGATTTCTTTGAGCATGGGGGCAGAGATTTCCCCGGTGAAAGCCCCGGAATCCTCCCAGTGCATATTCTGGGCGCCCACCTGCAGGCCAGTGCCCTGGAATACTGAGCAGGCAGGGGCCAGGGAGGTAAAGGGCGGGCAAATGACGATGTCTGCTTCCCCCGCCCTTTCCTGACAAGGCAATATTTTTTTTGCAAGAGCCACAGTCTCGCCGGCGGTCATATGCATTTTCCAGTTGGCTGCGAGGACAGGGCGGCGCACTATGCTTCCTCCTTCAAGAGAATTGCAATCCCAGGCAAAGTCTTGCCTTCGAGAAACTCCAGGGAAGCGCCGCCGCCGGTGGATATGTGGTCAATGGCATCAGCTTTGCCCAGTTTCTCCAGGGCAGCAGCTGAGTCTCCGCCGCCAACCACTGAAAAGGCCTTGCTGTCAGCAATGGCTTCTGCAATAGCTGCAGTCCCGGTGGCAAAGGCATCAAACTCGAAGACCCCCATGGGGCCGTTCCATACAACAGTGGCCGCCTTGCTGATGGCCTCAGCAAATTGCTGCCGGGCAAGGGGCCCGATATCCAGGGCCATCCAGCCCTTGGGCACTCCCAGCTCCGCTTTGACAATCTGCTGCCCGGCATCTGCACTAAAGGCATCTGCAACTACCACATCTGCCGGCAGCAGCAACTGCACTCCCCGTTCCTTGGCCTCAGCCAACAGCTCCCGGGCCAGATCCAGCTTATCTTCCTCCACCTTGGACTCTCCCAGGTCAAAGCCCTTGGCTGCCAAGAAGGTGTTGGCCATGCCTCCGCCTATGAGCAAGGTATCCACCTTGGCCAGCAGGTTGCGGATGACCCCAATCTTATCTGAAACCTTGGCGCCGCCAATGATGGCGACAAAGGGGCGGCGGGGGGCAGTCAGCACCTGGCCCAGCATCTGTATCTCCCGCTCCATCAACAGCCCGGCGTAGGCGGGAAGGTAGTCGGCCACCCCCGCGGTGCTGGCATGGGCTCTGTGGGCTGTGCCAAAAGCATCGTTGACAAAGATATCGGCCAGCTGTGCCAACTCCCGGGCAAAGGCAGGTTCATTCTTTTCTTCGCCGGGGTAGAAGCGGATGTTTTCCAAAAGAAGCACATCCCCGTCCTTAAGGGCGGACACTGCTTGCTGAGCTTCTTCGCCGATGGCAGTATCGACTTTGGCCACCGGTGCGCCCAGCAATTTTTCCAGCTGGCGGGCAACAGGGTCGAGGCGCAGTTCATCCTTGACAGTCCCCTTGGGCCGTCCCAGGTGGGAGACCAGGATAAGCCTCGCCCCCTGCCCACGCAGGTGCTTAATGGTGGGCAGGGCGGCGCGAATCCTGGTGTCGTCGGTGACCTCGCCAGCGCTCATCGGCACGTTGAAATCAACTCTCAGCAACACCCTCTTGCCTTTGATCGCTGCAGATTTAATAGATTTGCACTCCATTCGCTATACCTCCAAACTTGGGACTGCTACAGGCTTTTGCCAACCATTTCAGTGAGGTCGACAACCCTGGCGGAATAGCCCCATTCGTTGTCGTACCAGGCTACCACCTTTGCCATATTGTCAATGACGGTAGTGGACAGGGCATCGACTACACCAGAATATTCGCTACCGGTGTAATCAACGGATACCAAAGGCTCGTCGGAATAGCCCAGGTAGCCCTTGAGAGCTCCCTCGGAGGCCTTCTTGAATGCTGCATTGATTTCTTCAGCGCTGGCCTCTTTAGCCAGTTCGGCAGTCAGGTCGACAACAGAAACAGTGGGAGTGGGCACCCGCAGGGCAAAGCCGTTCATTTTTCCCTTCAATTCCGGCAATACCAGGCCGACAGCCTTAGCTGCACCGGTGGTGGTGGGGATAATCGACAATGCTGCCGCCCGGGCCCGGCGCAGGTCTTTGTGGGTTTTATCCAGCAGGCACTGGTCACTGGTGTAGGCATGAACAGTGGTGAGCAGGCCTTTGACAATGCCAAACTCTTCGTGGAGGATCTTGGCCACAGGCGCCAGGCAGGTGGTGGTGCAGGAAGCAGCCGAGATTACATGATGCTTCTCAGGTATATACTTGTCGTGGTTAACTCCCATGACGATGGTAATGTCTTCGTTCTTGCCGGGAGCGGTGATGATAACCTTCTTGGCGCCGCCCTTCTCAATGTGGGGAAGGACAGCTTCCTTGCTGCGGAAAGCCCCGGTAGAATCTACAACGACGTCAACACCCATATCTGCCCAGGGAATATCTCCGGGATTGGAATAGAGGGTAAACTTCACCTCTTTGCCATCGACAAATACCCGCTCTCCCTTGACTTCAACATTGCCGTCAAATGGGCCATAAGTGGAATCGTACTTGAGCAAGTGAACCATTGTCTCGATGTTGGAGCGACCGTTGATGGCGACAATCTCGATATTGGGATTGCGTCGCGCTATGCGGTACATCCTCCGTCCAACAGCACCAAAACCATTGATACCAACTTTAATAGCCAATACTACTCCTCCTCAATATTTATATTTATATTTTCCCCAAGCAGGGCAAGGGAACAAGGTTACACTGCCGGCAGGTGCAAAATGGCCTCGGCAGCACTCTGGTCGGTGACCAGGACATCCCATTTGTGATGGGCGGCCACTGCCCGGATAGCAGGGGCTTTATCTGCCCCCCCGGCGACAACAATAACTGTCTTTATATTTTCCAAATCATCTATGCCTAATCCAATACTGTTTGCCTGCCAGACAATCTTCCCCTGGAGGTTGAAATAATAGCCCAGAGCCTCGGCAGTGGCGTTGAGCCCGTGGAGGGCGGCAATCTCCTCGGGCGGCATCTGCCGCCGGGCAGCCATCTCCAGGGCATCCCCGATTCCATGCACCAGGAGGGTGCTCCGGCGGATAAGGGCCAGGACATCCGCAATGCCCGGGTCCCGGAGCATTTCGTCCAGAGCCTGACGAGACAAGTTATCCGGGGCGTGCAGCAAACGGTACTTGCCTCCCAAGGCCTGGGCCAACTTGGCGGCGATGGTATTGGCCTGGATTTCCACCCTTTCTCCCAGGGCACCTCTACCTGGGACAACTGTCACCCGCTGGCGGTGGGTGCGGATGGAATCTGCAAGGGCAGACATGGTAGTGCCGCCGGTGATGGCGATGATGTCCCCATCCCGGATTTCGTGGGCGAGGACTCTGGCGGCAGCCCGACCAAGCTCATTCTTGACCAGGGGGTCGGCAGAACTGTTTCCCGGAACCAGTGTTACCCGGGGAATGCCCAAATGCTCAGACACCTGTTGCTCGAGATGGGGCAGGCCCAGAAGTTCAACTATGTAGGGAGTCATAGCAGCAAGAGCTCCCTGCCCCCGGGGAGTAAGGCTGACGCCGGCGGAGCCGGTTTCAACCAGATCCAGTTGCTTCAATTCATCCAGCTCTGTGCGGATAGTCCTTTCGCCCACATGCAAATTATCTGCCAGCACACGGCGGCCCACCGGTGCCAGATGATCGACGGCGCGCAAAATGGAATAGCGACGGTTAAGGCTTGTAACTGCCTCTGGGGACACCAGTTTAAGGATATCTATTATGTTCATGCTTCTATGTTCATGCTTCACCTCCGGGCCTATAGATGTCCCACCAGGTCGGGGAGGGTCCCATCGTGAGTAAAAAAATCCTTCTATCATAGTATAACAAGTCCTCTTGACATTTACAAGTGCAATTGCAAGGGATACAATTTCATTGCCAGCGCCTGCGCAAATTGGAACTGGGTATGCCCAACTGTTCCCGATACTTGGCTACAGTCCGCCGGGAAATCTTCACACCCCGCCTCTGCAGGATCAAGGCTAATTCCTGGTCGGTAAGGGGATTGCCCTTATCCTCGGTGGCCACCACCTCTTCCAACACCTCTTTGACCCCCGTACTGGCCACCCCCACTCCATCGATGGTGTCCAGATTTGCCGCGAAAAAATACTTAAAAGCATAGATGCCCCGGGGTGTCTGCAGGTACTTGCCATTGGTGGCTCGACTGACGGTAGACTCGTGGATATCCAAAGCCTGGGCCACATCCAGCAGGCGCATGGGACGCAGGTGCTTTACACCCTTGCTGAAAAAGGATTCCTGGTACTCCAAAATAAATTCGGTAATTCTGTACAAAGTGGTTCGCCGCTGCTCAATTGCCTTCAGCAACCACAGGGCAGAGTTTAATTTATCCCGCAAAAATTTTTTCGTCCCCGGGCTGTCGGCGTTCTGCAACATGGCCTGGTAACTGGGGCTTAGATGCAGGCGGTGGGAGTAGGAATCATTGACGAGGATTACCCACTCTCCCGCCACCTTAAAGACAGTGACGTCGGGCATAATAAATTGTGAAGGAGAATCGGTGCTGAGACTCACCCCCGGCTTGGGTTCCAAACTCCGGATGTAATCAATTGCTTTCTGGACAGGAGCATAGTCGGCCTGAAGCGCCTCGGCGATGACGGGGATTCTCCCTTTGGCCACCAGGTCGAGATGGTCGCTGATAATTTCCCGGGCAAAGGGCGGCGCATCCTTACGTCTGTCCACTTGCAACAGCAGGCATTCCCGGAGACTGCGGGCGCCAATACCTGCCGGGTCCAAGGTCTGAACCACCGCCAATCCCTCCAGGGCATCCGCTTCTTGCACCTGCAGCTGGCGGGCGATTTCAGCAGTGGATATGCGCAAATACCCGTCGGCGCTGAGGTTATCGATGATATAAGCGGCAGTCCTTTCCACCCTGGCAGGCAGGCTGATCATACTCAGCTGCTGGCGCAGGAGCTGGTGCAAAGTCAAGGTACCCGCTGTATACTGTTCGAAGCTGGCCTTATCGGAATCTTCTCCCCGGTATCCCTCGTCTCCCTGATGGAGGTATTGTTCCCACTCAAAATCAAACTCTTCTTCCTCATGCTGTTCCAGGGATTCTTCTTCCCTTTCCGCTTCTTCATTGAGCTCCAGCATTGGATTTTCTAAAATTTTTTGCTGCAAATAAAGATTCAATTCAAGAACAGGGAGCTGCAGCAATTTTATCGCCTGCTGCAACTGAGGAGTCATTAAAAGCTTTTGGGTTTGGCGCATCTCCAGCTGATAATCCAGCCTCATCACTGCATCTCCTCTCTGCCTTATTATGCAGTATATTCTGTATCTGCCCTTGTATTTCCTGCAAGAATTGTGCCACTCATTCTTTGTAACAAAAATATAATATTTCCCCAGGTCATTCCCTTGACAAAGGCGAGAATAAATGTAAAAATGTTTGAGTGAGCTACTTTCACGGAGCAACAGCTTTTGGAGGGAGGTCGTAAGTATGAAGAAAGATATTCATCCCAAGTACTATAAAGTTACTGCTACTTGCGCCTGCGGCGCTGAGTATGAAACCGGTTCTACCAAGGAGAATATCCGGGTGGACATTTGCTCCAACTGCCATCCCTTCTTCACCGGTGTCCAGAAAATCGTGGACGCAGCCGGTCGCGTTGAGAAATTTAACCGTAAATACAATCGCAAATAAATACCCGTCAGTGACGGGTATTTTTCTTTATAAGCCGCTTATGGTGATGTGGTCCAGTTGTTCCCCAGGACGTAATGGTCTTCGTCCCTGTATATGCGGATGAAATTTAACTTATTGAAAATCCAGCCGTCCTCACCTAATTCTCCGTTGCCGGACTGCCAGTCGCCGTCAATGGCCTGGACGGAATACTCTACCATTGCCTGAAAGCCCCAGTAGTCTTCTGAATCAAAACTCACACCGTTTATCTTGTACTGGGCAATATTGCCCTGGCGCTTGTATTCCTCCATGCGCAGCCTGAAAAGTTCAGCGGCAATTTTCTCAAAATCTCCCTGGGCAAAGGCCAGAGGCAATTTGGGATCCTCTTCCCTGGACACATAGTAGGGGATCGGGACTGTGTCCAGACCAGCCCCCCAGTGAATGCGACTGAGAACCAAACCCTCCTGGTCGGCATAGACCCATATATTCCCGTCCCAGGTCCAGAGGTAGCTGTGGCAGCTCCGGTAGAGACAGCGCTTTCCCGTCTTGACGTCCTGAATAGTCAACCGGGGCAGCTCATCTCCGTCAGGGCGGGTAAGAAAACTGATCTTACCCCCCTGGGGAACCCAGCTCAGAGAATACGCCCCCGAAGGAAGGGCAATACGGCTTTGAAGGGTGCCATCAGCGGCCAAGATCTCCACATTGCCCGCCAACAGCGCAGGCAGGTCGGAATCTCCCCAGAACAATTCCTTAATCTCTCCGCTTGCCTGGCAGACGACTCGTGACTTTCCCTCCAGAGAATCAAAGCACATAAGCTGGTTCCCCTGGCAGTAAAAGAGCAAGGGCTCTCGGGGGTGCCAGCTGATTGGGCCGGAGAAAATACTTTCTTCAAAAACAGCCTCGGCAATCATTGCCATTGTTTTCTTGCCGAGAGAGTACTTGTATGCCCCCGTTTCACCCACAAAGTACACTTCCCCGTCCCTTGTTACATAAAAAGTCTCGGGGCTGAAGGATTCAGGAAAATTAAGCTTGTGTTCAACAGCGGCATGAGTACCGGTGTCATACTCATAGAAGTAAGTCTTCCCGGTTTCTTTAACAGGCCCCCCAGGCCTGGACAGGTAATAAAGTTTTCTTCCTCTCCAGCAGGCCCCCTCCATGGTCGGCAACTCCACACCTTTAGGTTTGGACAAAGTATAGTCCTTGCCATAAATATCTTTCAGCAGCAAGAGATCTATATTGGCTGGCAGATAGTAGGAAATGTATTGATAGCTAACCTGAATATTGTTTGCAGTTGGCTCAAGCTGCACCGTGCGGATATCTGTTCCCTCCAGCTCAAGGGCTTCCGGGAGATTGCCTGGCTCTGGATCCTGCTCAAGTCCTGGTTCGGGATCCGGCTCTGGGGTTACAGGTTCTCCATCTCTGCACCCCGGCAGGACAAGGACAAATACCAGAAAGAACACCAACAGCAAGGCAACGCGGTTTCGCACCAATATCTCCTCCTATAATAACCTTCTCCCTGCTTCCATCCCAGGATAACCTTTGTTTCTTGCCGCTGCAACTAAGTTTCGGAAGCCTAAGGGCAATCCAGAAAACTATCCAGCAATTCCTTATTATCGGTATCCAGCGGAAATACCTGACAGAATTGATTTTCGATCACCGCTATACAATCATGGTTGTTAATTAGTATCGTGTAGAGGTCATTTTGTTTCTTATCTTCTTGCAGCTTGTCAGAGAGCTTAAAAAACTTAAAGGTTCTGTCCGGGCCATCGGGAATTGTAAAAGTGACTGAAAAGTATTCTTCCGTAAGGTATTTTTTGTAAACCTTTTTTTGACTATTGACACCCAGCAGCGGCAGAAACACGCGCAAAAAGCGATCAATGTCTTCCTTTTGATTTATTACCACCGGTTCGTTGCGGTAGCCAATAATCTCTATTTTGTCTGCTCGGGTTATTGATTCGCTAATCTCTAAGAGTTTTTCCAGACGTATATGATTAACCTGTTGCATTATTATGATGGCTGCTGCAAATAGTAATAAAGCTATTAAACCAATTCTTTTGCCCATGATAATACCCCCCTGCAACAATGTAGTTATATAGTGCCCTTTTCCTCAACATTTGTCAATTATGGTTTTGTGTCGGGATTGCCCTTAGGCCTATTGAGTAAAAAGTATTGCCATAGCCAAAAATGCATAAGACCCAACTGGGGCTTATGCATTTTCATATTCCTCTTTAAGTTCCTGCAGCTCCAGCCAGCGCTCCATCTTGGCCTCGAGTTCTGCCTCCAGCTCCTGGGCCTGCAGATGGAGCTCGTTGAGGAGCACATAGTCTGAGCCGGCCTGGGCCTGTTCCTGCTGAAGCCTGTTCAGCTCCTGCTGGAGGGCATCTATTGCCGCCTCCAACTCCTCGTATTCCCTTTGCTCTTTATAGCTGAGCCTGGTCTTCTCCCGTGGCCTGCGGGAGTCTTTTTTTTCTGACCATGGCTCTCTCGGGGCTTCTGCCGCTGTCTCCGCCAAGTAATCACTGAAGCTGCCGGTGAAGAACCTGATATTTCCCTTGCCATCAAGGCAAAAGAGGTGGTCCATGGTTTTATCCAAAAACCAGCGGTCATGGGATACCGCCAGGACGGCGCCGGGAAAGTCTTCCAGGTAGTCTTCAAGCACCGTCAGGGTTTCAATATCCAGGTCATTGGTGGGTTCGTCCAGGAGGAGAATGTTGGGTTCCTCCATGAGGATGCCCAGCAGGTACAGGCGGCGGCGCTCTCCCCCGGACAGATCCCGGATATAGGTCCACTGGTCAGAGCCCTCGAAGAGGAAGCGTTCCAGCATTTTTGCTGCACTAATGGTCTCGCCGGAGGCGGTGAGCACAGCCAGGCGGATGCCCTCGATATATTGAATGACCCGCAGGTCCTCCTCCAGCTCCTGGGACTGCTGGCGATAGTAGCCGATCTTCACCGTCTCTCCCCGCTCCACTGTCCCGCTGTCAGGCTTAGTGAGACCGGCGAAGATGTCCAGCAGGGTGGACTTGCCGCTGCCGTTGGGGCCTACGATGCCGATGCGGTCCCGGGGCAGCAGGGTGTAGGAAAAATTACCTATGAGGGGACGCTGGCCGAAACTCTTGCTCACCCCTGCCAGCTCAATGACCTTCTTCCCCAGGCGCCGGGCAGGGATGTCCAGCTTCACCTTCCCCTGCTGCGGGGTGAAAGTCCTGCGGTTGAGTTCCCGAAACATCTTTTTCCGGGCCTTTTCCTTAGTGGAACGGGCCTTCGCCCCCTGGAGCATCCAGGCAAGTTCCCGCTTGAGGGCAGCCCGGTGTTTGCGAGCAGCAGCCTGCTCTCTTTGCGCTCTCTCTTCTTTTAGTTCCAGGTATTTCTGGTAACCCCCGGCGCAGTCCAAGAGCTCCCCCCTGTCCAATTCCAGGATGCGGTTGGCAATCCTGGTGAGCAGCCAGCGGTCGTGGGTGATGAGGAGCAAGGCGCCGGTGCGCTTTTGGAGGTAATCTTCCAGCCAGAGGATGGCCTGGGTATCCAGGTGGTTGGTGGGTTCGTCCAGAATCAAGAGGTCGCATTCAGTGATTAGGGCCCGGGCCAGGGCAATGCGCTTGGCCTCTCCCCCGGAAAGGGCTGAAGTTGACTGCTGAAAGTCACTGATCCCTAAGCGGGTGAGGATGGACTTAGCACTGCTTTCCAGCTCCCAGGCCCCCAGGCTGTCCAGCTGGAGATTGCTTGCCGCCAATTCCTCAATGAGCTTGGCATTGCCGGGAACCTCCTCCAGCTGGCGGAGGAGGCCATGATGGGCATACAGTGCCTGCAGGGCGGGGTCATCGCTCCGGAAGACCTCCTGGAGCACAGTGCTGTCGGGATCCAGGACGGGATTTTGGGGCAGGTAGTGGATTGTTGCCTCCCCGGCCTTTACCATGCCGCTGCTGGCCTCTTCAGCGCCGGCAATGATGGCAGCCAAAGTAGACTTTCCCGAGCCATTGTTGCCGATGAGGGCAATTTTGTCTCGGGAGGCAATGCTTAAGCTTATCCCCTGAAATATAGGCCGGGCATAGCTCTTGCCGACATTCTCCAAGGTAATGATTTGCATAATTATCTCCTGCCAGTTCTTATTCTTCGCTACCAGTGGGCAGTGAACCCTTGTTGACAATAACCCGGGAGGGCAGGGCAATGGCAACCCCCTCTTCCTCCAGGATCCTCATGATGTTAAAGAGGATTTCCTCCCGAACGCTGAGCCACTTGCTCCAGATGGTGGTTTTTGTGAAGAAGTATATCAGGATGTCGAGGCCCCTCTCCCCGAATTTCTCAAAATTCACGAAGATGACGGCGGGATGCACATCGGGGTGGTTTGCCAGCATCTCCCGAATTTTTTGGATACACCTTTCCAGGGCTTGGCGGGGGGTGGAATAATCTACTCCCAGGCTGAAGTTAACCCGGCGCTTGCCCATCCTGGTCCAGTTGGTGATGGGTTCCTTAGCCAGGGAGGCATTGGGCACGGCAACCAGCGCCTGGGCAAAGGTCCTCACCTTGGTGCTGCGAAAGGTAATGTCTTCAACAATCCCCTCCACCTTCCCTGCAACTATCCAGTCGCCAATGGTAAAGGGTTTCTCAGTGAGGATAACTACACCGCCAATGAGGTTGGCAGCTGTATCCTGGGCTGCCAGGGCAAAGGCCAGTCCCCCAAGGCCAAGACCGGCAATGAAGCCGGTAATGTCATAGCCCCATTCCTGAATGAGGATGATGAGGCTGATGGCGACTATCAGGACCCGCAGAGCTTTGGAAAACAGAGATAAGAAAAGCTTATCCCAGTTATGCTTGCTGCCAAAATCCATGAGCAGGCCCGATGTGCTGTCCGCCAGGTTATACAGGCCCTGGGAGATGAAGATTATCACAAGGCTGCGATAGACTTTAGTAAAAAAGGCACTGTAGGCAGTGCCCCCCAGTAAATACAGCACCGCTAGGTAAAGACCTGTTGCCAGAATAAAGAAACTGAGAGGTTTGCGAATGGCCTGAGCAAAATTGCTGTAGTCCGGCTTTGACCTCTTGGCCAGGCCGGTAAACAGCCGGGACAGCAGCAGCGGCACCAGGCGGCTGAGGAAAAAGAACCCTAGGACAATGGCAAAGGCATAGGTATAGTCCATCAGGTGTTCCCGCCAATATGTAAAAGCTTCTTCAAGCATGGAATCCCTCCCTTTCTGTTTACTATATCATACCCCCTGAGCCCGGGAAGTCAGGAAAACCGGCTTGCGCCGGTTATAAGTCTTAAACCAGGTTAGTCCCTGCTCTGGTCAGCCAGTTGTTGCAGCCGACGCAAACGGTAGTTGACTGCAGACTTTGATAAAGGCGGCTCCGCCAGCTGTCCCAGCTCGTCTAATGTGGCGGAGGGGTTCTCCAGGCGGAGGCGGGCCACCAGTCTGAGTCCGGGGCTGAGAGCTTCCAGCCCAGGGGACACCGAAAGCATGCGGATTGCAGCCACCTGACGCTGGGCTGCCTCCACCGTCTTGCTGACATTGGCAGTCTCGCAGTTCACCAGCCTGTTGACCCTGTTGCGCAAATCCTTAAGAATCCGGGCATTTTCGAAGTGCAAGCGGCCCTGATTGCTGCCAACAGTACTCAGCACCTGGGCAATTTGCTCGGAATCCTTGACATATACCACCTGCTGGCGCTTGCGGCTGACTATTCCCGCCTTAACGCCGATTTCTGCCAACAGCAGGCGAATGTTATCAGCATGAGAGGGCAATTCTGTGGCTATCTCCAAATGATAGCCGTTGGTCTCGGGATTGCTCACCGAGCCCCCCGCCAGAAAACAGCCTCGCAAATAAGCCCGCCGACAGCAATCACTGGCAGCAAACTTACTGACATCCCCTGAGCGCATCCTGCTTTCCCCGTCGATAATATCCAGCCTCTCCATTACCCTGCGGGTTTGTCCCGAGTCGGCAATCCGGACCAGGTAGCTGAGGTTCTTGCGCAGCCGTGTTTTCTTGCGGGCAAGGATAATCGGGGAGAGACCAAATTCATGTTTAACCAGTTTGTAAATGCGCCGGGCGATATATGCTTGGTCGGTAACGATGTTCAAGGATATCGCCCCGCGGCCTGATAAAGACAAATTGCCGTTGGTGGCAACGAGGGCCGCCAGTTCTGCCTTGACGCAGCAGTCCCGGCCCAGCTCCAAACGACAAAGCTCGGACTTGATGGCGGAAGTAAAGGACATGGTTGCCGCCTCCTTAGGAAATTACTCAGGTGATTTTTTGCCCAGCCGGGCCTCCAGCAGGAGGTTATCCAGCAAGCGGGAAGCATTGCGGGAGTGAGAAACAGCTTTGCCCAGGACAATCTTCGCTAAAGTCTGGGGATTATGCCAGGCAACCTGGCCGGGTTGCAACAAGTCAGCAGCCAAAACCCTGGTGCCCGTCTTGCGCAGCCTGTCCCAGTCTATGGCAACGGGCTCCGCTCCCTCCTCAGCATAGCGCTGCAGGAGCTCATCCCCAATAGGCTGCTTATTTACAATAATATAGTCAAAGAGATTCGTCCCCACATGCCGGGATATGACTTCAAGATGCTCTGCGGCAGTAAATGAACGGGTTTCCTGAACCTGGGTCATGATATTGCAGACATACATTTTTACAGCCTTACTGGCGGTAATGGCGTCGACCACACCATCCACCAACAGGTTGGGCAGAAGACTGGTGTAGAGACTTCCCGGACCGACGACAATGGCATCGGCGCCGGCAATGGCTTCCAGTACTTCAGGCAGCGCTTTGCTGCCCTGAGGCACTAATTCCAGGCGGCTGATGGGCTTCGGAATAAGTCCGATATTGCTTTCGCCATAAATCTCCTCACCGTCGATGCAGATTGCCTTTAGCTTTAAGTTCTCCTCGGTCACTGGCAAAACTTTGCCGCGAATAGCAAGAACCTTGCCTGAAGCCTTGACGGCATCGGTAAAGCCAAGGATCTGGGACATGGCCGCTAAGAAGAGATTGCCGAAACTATGGCCTCCCAGACTGTCTCCCTGTTTAAAGCGGTATTGAAAAAGGGTTTCCAGGAGAGGCTCGGTATCTGCCAGGGCAACCAGACAGTTGCGGATATCTCCGGGGGGAGGCATTCCCAATTCCCCCCGCAGCTGGCCGGAACTGCCTCCATCATCGGCTACCGTCACTACAGCAGTGATATTGCTGGTATATTCCTTAAGGCCTCTGAGTAATACCGACTGGCCGGTACCGCCGCCTATGACCACGATCTTTGGACCGCGTTTTAGATGGCGGGATTGGTACAGTGCGTCGACAGTCTTCTCCCTGGGGGCCAGCCCCCGCAACAAAGAGCGCAGAAATCTGTAACCCGAAAAGATAAATATCGCCGCCCCTGCGAGGAGAAACAAGATCAGCCACCAAGGCCTGGGGCCAAAAACCTCTAAAACATACTGATAATATAACCCTGCCTGCCCTCTGATGTTGGGGAGTCCCAGAATGAGAGCAAGAATTGCTGCAATGACCACCAGCAGGCTGAAAAACATCAACAAAAGCCAACGCTTAATACCCAGGCCGGGGTAGAGCAACTTCAGAAACCAGCGCATGCCCTCACCTCCTAGACCTTTTCAAAATCACGGTGGAGGACGGAGACCTTCTGGCCCAAATCCTTGAAGAAAGTGGCCAGGACATTGGCTATGGTCACAGAGCGATGCTTGCCGCCGGTGCAACCTATGCCGATGATCAGCTGGGTCTTCCCTTCGGCAATGTAACAGGGGACGAGAAAAGTAAGAAGGGCTTTCAGTTTCTTGAGAAATTGCTGGGTAATAGTCCAGTCCAGCACATAATCCTTGACTTCCTGATCAAGGCCAGTGAGGTCCCGTAAAGCTTCCCGGTAATGGGGATTAGGCAAAAAGCGAATGTCAAAGACCAGGTCAGCATCCATGGGCAGACCATACTTAAAGCCAAAGGAAATAAGGTTGACATTCAAGAGTTTTCCCTGGGTGCCGTCTAAAGCAAAGAGAGAAAACAGCTTTTGCCGCAGCTGAACCGCTGTTGTATTAGTTGTATCCAGGATGACATCGGAGCGGGCGCGCATTTGGCTCATCAGTTCCCGTTCCAGGTCTATGCCCCTTTCTAAACTGCCGTCCGGGGTGAGAGGGTGGTTGCGCCTGCTTTCCTTAAACCGGGCCACCAGCGTGCGGGTATCTGCCTCTAAAAACAGGATTTGCACAGGATGGGACAGGCCTGTCAGGAATTCCAACTGGTCGAAAAACATGCCTCCCCGGATATCCATTACTGCGGCCACTTTATCAATGTGGGCAGACTGCTGGCAGAGCTCAATAAACTTCGGCAACAGCTGGCTGGGGAGGTTGTCCACACAATAATAGCCCATGTCTTCAAAAGCATGCATGGCGACGGTTTTCCCTGCCCCAGAAAGACCAGTGATTATTACAATATTCATACCCAGCCCCCTTTATACTTACACAGGTATTTCTTGTTTTACCTTTTCTTTTCCTGCCAATCCACATTGATTATTCTGGCGCGGTCAATTCCCAGACTGTCCGCAAAGGTGCAGCCTGATTGGAATCGCCCTATTTCCCTGGGGTGGTGGGCATCGCTGCTGAGTACAAACTCCACCTGACTGGTGCGAGCAGCAATGGAGATATCTGCGGCGATGGCATCCAGGTGGCGGCAATTGATCTCCAGCCTCACGCCCCTGCGGGCACAGGCGGCTGCCAGAGCGGCGGAATCTATGGGAAGCCTGTAGCCGGGGTGGACTACCAGGTCTACCGGGTGCTTTTCAACACAGTTAATTAAAGCCTGGGTATAAGCATCGTAGAGTTTGTGACGTTGGCGCCTGCTGAGGAGGCTGAGCCAGCGCAGGCCATAATATGTCCACCAGTTCTCCAGGCCCTTGAGTATTACTTGAGGATGAAGGCCTACCAGCAACATATCTATCTGATCCGCCACATTGGCGGGCAAATCAATATCTCCCTCCAGGGATATGACGTTGGCTTCGATATTAAAGAGCAACCGGGTTGAACTTCCTTTATGGGCGGCTATCTTTTCCGCCAACAGCGGCCAGCGTCGTTGGGCAACCCCGATAAAGAGCATGCTGGGGCCGTGCTCGGCAATACCCACTGCCTCAAGGCCTATTGCTTCAGCTGCCCGCAGGTTGTCTTCCACGGAACCCCTGGCATGGCTCCAGCGGGTATGAGTGTGGTAATCGGCCAGTGGGCGCATGGCAACCTCCCTTTCCCATAAACTTACAGGGACAGGCCCTTACGCCCCCGCAGGCGAAGGAATCTGTCGATGGCTTCCATTGAGGTATTGACAACTTGGTCAGGCTCCAGCCCTGCTTGCTGTGCTAACCGGGCTGACTCCGCCAACTCTCCCACTGCGCTGGAAAAATGAGCATCGCTGCCCAGACAGACCTTGCTTCCCAGCCTGGCGATAATACGGGCCAGGGCCAGGCAGTTTCTCTCACTGCCCTTGCGAATAACTCCCCCCAGGGAGACATTGTTTAATTCCAGCAGCACATTGTGCTGAGCCGCCGCTTGGGCAACCAACTCGAAGTTTATGGGGAAGACGGGGTTGCCTGGATGGACGACGACATCTATCAGTCCGCTGGCCATGGCCTTTACCAGTGTCCGGGTATTATCTTCTGCGCTCCCTGGCTCAATGCAATCCTGGTGAAAACCAGCCAGGACAATGTCGAGAGTTTTTAGAAAACGTCCCCTCAAGTCGATATTGCCGTCGGCGTCGACGATGTTGACCTCCGCCCCCCGCAATACCCTTACGCCGGAAATAACCGGGGGCAATGCCCGCAGGTTGCCGAAGTGAAGGGGATGGGGTGCCCCTGGCATGGCGGGCCCATGGTCGGTAATGGCAATCAGCTGAAGGCCCTTGGCCTTTGCTGCTTGCGCATTTTCCCCGATGGTGCTGTAAGCATGTCCGCTGGCTATACTGTGCACATGAAGGTCTGCGACAAGTTTCATTTTCTTTGCCTCGCTTTAGCATATGTTACTAATATGCTAGCCTGCAAATTCACCAACGTCAAGTTACAGGCGATTCCTGGGCTTAAGCAGCTGCTGCCACCAGTCCCGGATTCGTTTAAAGAATTCAGGGGCGCCGCCCCCCAGCCTCATGGATTTCAGTTGGCGGATTAAATAACGGGGATGAAATTTATGCCAGGGAATGGCACTGACCACATCCCGGAATTCCACCCGGAAAAAATGGCTTACGGTGTCCTTGACTCCCTGCCAACTGCCGACGCTAAGAAACAGAAAAGCAATCCCTCCCAGCCCCAGCAATCCCACCAGAGTCAGCAGGCCTTTGAGGACCCCACCTTTGCTGCCGGAAGGCGGGTCGGCAGTGGGCTGCAACTGCGGGTTCTCCTTGATTTCTTTTTCCGTTTCAGTGTCCTCGGGCAGTGAGCCGTAGAGGGTGACATAGACCACATCGGCAAAGGCGCGGGCGCCAATTTCCGCCTGTTGTCTGCTGTTTGTATGGGCACCCACCTCCAGAAGCAGTGCCCGGGGATGCAGGTCCTGATTGTAATCCCCCTGGGCGTAAAAGATTCCCTTAACCAAGCCGGGATACATGGAATCCCCTGTCTCTTTCAGTTGCCAGGCGAATTCTTCATTGACCTGATGCACAGGGTTCTGGGTCCCCAGGACAATCATTACCTGGGTCAGTTGCATATCCTCTACCACCCGGTAGTACTCCTCCGGCGGGGCGGCATCCCGGTGCAGGTCGAAGATGGCGTCGAGATCTCCCCCTTCCACCAAATTGAGGGCTGCAACCCGGGAGCGGCGATAAGAGCCGGAATAGGGAAAAAAGGTATCCTGACAATGAATGACATCGACCCTTTCCTGCTTCTCCAGCCTGCTGCTTAGCTGCCGCCCTACTTTATAGACACCGCCTTGCTCCTTATCAGTTGAATCCACCCCGTCGGAGGGGAGATAGCTTTCCCCGCTGTGGGTGTGGTAGACTGCGATCTTATAATTATCCGCCCCGGGCAGCCCCTGGACGGGAGAGACAGACCGCGCCCCTTCCCGGTCAACTTCCCGGGCCCAGGCCCGCAAGCGCTCGGTGTCCACTTTGTACACATGATAAAAGCGGTTGTCGGAGTCAAGAAAGCGGTCACCCACCTGAATGCGGATTCCCGTCCGCAGCAAAACCTTGTTCTCACTGGTGTACAGTGTAAACCAACGTCCGTCCCCCAGTTCAGTATCTTCGGCAAAGGCTGGCGCCGCCAGCAGGGCGATGATGACAAGCGACAGCAAAAAAGTGCGCATTATTGCCCCTCCTTCTGCTGTTAATTTGCGTCAGGAGAGAGGAAATTAAACAACAAAAGGCAATACCGGGGATATTTTGTCTCCGCGGCAACTGTAATCCCGGGAAAAGCGAAAGCCGGGATTTTCCCGGCTTAAATATGCTGATTGAGTTTTGCCAGCAAGTTGCTCTTCGGCATAAAACCTACGAGCATATCCACAGGCTCGCCGCTCTTGAACACTAACATAGTAGGGATGCTCATTATTTCGTACTCCTCGGCAAGACTTACTTCCTCATCCACATTGACTTTGACCACCTTCATCTTGCCCTCCAGTTCCGCTGCAGCCTCATCTAACACCGGGGCCATCATCCTGCAGGGCCCGCACCAACCTGCCCAAAAATCCACCAAAACGGGCAGATCGGACTGTTTCACTTCTTGCTCAAACTGACTGGCAGTGATGTTTTTAATCATTTCTCATCCTCCTGAAAATTATCCTGAATATATTCAGCTGCGCTTAAGGCAGCAACAGCGCCGTCGCTGACAGCGGTTACTATTTGCCTCCAGGCCTTGTGGCGAATATCGCCAATGGCATAGACGCCGGGAATATTAGTCTGCATGTTTTCGTCGGTAATAATATACCCCTCAGCATCGGTGTGAATCCCCGAGCCCTCAAGCGGGCCTACCGGCTTGCGGCCGACGAAGATAAACACTCCGTCGAGATCAAGAGTGCTGACGGCCTGGTCCCTGGTATCCATGAGGGTTACCCCTGTAACCTTTAGCCCCCCGTGAATCTCAGTGACCACCTTGTGCCAGAGGGGAGTAATCTTGGGATGTTCCAGCAGGCGCTTTTGATTGATGATTTCTGCCCGCAGGCTGTCCCGACGATGAATAAGCCAGACATGTTCGGCAAATTTAGTCAGGAACAACGCCTCCTTGACAGCTGTATCACCGCCCCCAACTACCGCCACCCTTTTCCCCCGGTAGAAGGCGCCGTCGCAAGTGGCACAGTAAGAGACACCTCTGCCAATGTACTTCTCTTCTCCAGGCACTGCCAGCATTTTCGGAGTAACGCCGGTAGCCAAAATTATAGTCTTGGCTTTGAGGGTTCCCTCCGGGGTTATGGCCTCCTTGATCTTGCCGTCCAATTTCAGTTCTTCCACCGGGGAGTTCAACATCGTCACATTAAAGCGGCTGGTCTGAGCAGCCATATTCGCTGCCAACTCCGCACCTGAAACAGGTTCCGCAAAGCCGGGGTAGTTTTCGATTTCATGGGTAAGAATCACCTGCCCACCGGGGCCCTTCCCCTCGACAACAGCTGTATCCAGCATTGCGCGGCCTGCATACAGGCCTGCTGCAAGGCCGGCAGGCCCAGCGCCAACAATTAATACATCAAAAATACTATCCAAAACTACACCTCCTATACCCCTCTGGGGTATATTGTAACAAAATCTTTTTTACCTGTCAACCCTTATTTTGCCCAAAATAAAAGTCTCCCAAGGGCAGGGCTACTGCAATACGGCTCCCTGGGTGACCGGGGTCTTTTCGCGGCGGAACCAGCGCCAGAACAGCAAGGTTGTTACAGCATAAAGCCCGCAAGTCAGGTAATAGGGGACCGCATATGAGAACCTGGCCATAATCCAACCGCTGGCGAGGACGCTGATTGCCCGGGTGATGGTATTCATGCCGCTGAGGAGGCTGCTCATTGCCACCCGTTTTTCTCCCGCCATTTCCATGGTGAAGCTGGAATCGACGGGGTTAGTCATATTCATCAGGGCTGTGCGGAGAAAATAGGCTGCCCCTAACAGCTGCAGGTTTGGGGCATTGGCGATGATAAGCAAAAAGGGAATCGAAGCCAGCCGCAACACTACCACAGTGGCTACCTGCCCCAGACGCCTTACCACCAAAGGAACCAGGAGGCCGCCCAGGGCAGTGGCAATCTGGCCGACGGACATTATTATGCCGATTTGGCTTGTGCTTGCCCCCAGTTTATTGCTCATAAAGACATTAAAGAGGGGGACGATTAATCCCGCCCCAAAGCCAATGAGTAAATGGCTGGCCACCAGTCTGCTTAGTTTTTTGTCCCGGAGGATGGAGTTTAAGCCCAGCTGCTCCTGGCTGCGGGAAGCTGTGGCACTCCCCTTTCCCCGGGGAATAAAGGCCAGAAAGACAGCAGAAGCAAGGGCAACAAGGCCAAAGGCCAGCAATGTGCCTGACAGGCCCTCCCGGCTGCCGGGCCACAGCTCTGACAGGTAACCGCTGCTGACACTGCCTGCCATGTTGGCAAACATCATCAGGGAGAAATTAAGACTGAAGACATTTTGCCGCACCCGGGGAGAGCTGTTTAAAACAAGAAAAACAGGAACGCTAACAGCTTTAATAGCCATGGCACTGCCTATCAGCACCGCTCCGGCCAGCAGCAGTCCCGGTTGAGATGTCCAGGCAATAGCTATTATCCCCGCTCCGAGAGCTGCACTGGCTGCCATGAGGGTCCGGCCCGGCCCCCAGCGTGAGGTAAGGAAGCCGGCGGGTATGCTGATGATCCCGGTTACAAAGAGTTTCACTGACATGACAGTACCGGCAAAGTCTTCGCCAAAGCCAAGGGAAAGAATATACAGGTTGAGAAGAACGCCAATTGCTCCCATAGCTGCCTGGGCTAAAAAACTTGCCCCAAAAAACTGGAGAAGGGACTTGTTCTCCAACCCGTAATGCTGCTTCAACCCTTGTGCATGTACTTTCACGAAAGTTCCCCCTAAAGATATTTAGCTCTCCGCAATATTATACCCCTTACCTCCCACGGCGGCAATGACGGCGGGACAGCAAAAAAGCTCCGGATCCGGAGCTATTTCTTCCTGAACAACCAGATGAGGATGGCCATCCCCACCGCCATCAATACCACTGCCCCAATGGCCACCAGACGCAAACCCGTGCCGGATTTTTCCCCGACAGGCTTCAATGTCGCCAACTTACCCGGGGCCCAGTCCAGCTGTTTTTCCTGGGATTTAACATCGGCGGCGAGAATATCATAGACATTGGGACTGAATTCTGTCTCCGAGCCTCCGCCCCCGGTCCAGGGCCCCGGCTCAGCAGCAATTTTGCGCCAATGATCTAAGCCGTAGGCATCCTGCAGGCCTACGAGGACGTAATATCTCCAGTTTGCTTTCGCAGGGCCGAGAATACTGTGGCCTATTTCGGCCACAATGGAGTTCCCCTGGACATAGACCTGGAAGTCTTCAATCCCTCCCTGCCAGATTCCGGCCTGGTTGTCCTCGGGGTCATCCTCCCAATGGAGCAGGTACGCGCCCTGCCAATCCCGGATGCGCAAGTGAACCTGCCAAGGCTCGCGGAACCACACTTGCGCTCCGGGGCGAAAAGTGGATTTGCTGCCCTTGCCGCCGCTGGCAATATACAGGTCAATGCGGTGGAAGTTATAACCTGCCCCGCCCCAGGGTTGCACAAGGTTGGGGGGCTGAGCAAACTCAAACTCAAAACGAGTGGCGGTGTCGGTGTTGACAACCCGAAATTCAACCAAGTCAATCATGTTGGGAAGCTCTTGTGGGAAAGACTGGTCCCCGGGATAAGTAAAACTGCCGGGACCAAAGGAGTCTCCCTGTGGGTCAGGAAAAGTAAAGACCTCTTCAGTATTCGCGGACTGAGCAAGGGCCAATGCTCCCAACAGAATGATGAATATGAACACCGATACGATTTTTTTCAGCAATTCTATTCCCCCTGGCCGTTTTGTACAAGATTATGTGCATATTCCCTGGGTAATACTAAAAAATTCTACAGAAGCGCCGTTTTCCCTGCTGCAAATAAAATTTACCCCGGACAGCGGCCTATTTCTGCCCGGGGTCAGCACAGGGGGCTAATGAATGGTCATTAACCAATATTATTGTTTCCCCTGGGCTAATCAATATTCACGGCAATTAGTCATTTTGGATTATTGTATGCAATCCAGGTCAAAAGCATATTACCCCTTAAGACAAGGAGCCGGGTTAACCCCGGCACTTATTAGTTTTGCAAATGTCTGCTCAATGCCCACAGCACCAGCTGAGTCCTGCTGTCCACCCGCACTTTCCTCAGCATGTTGCTGATGTGATTTCTGACGGTCTTGGGACTGATAAACATAGCTCTGGCAATGTAATCATCCCTCAACCCCTGGAGTAACATGCCAAGGACTTCCTTTTCCTTTTCAGTGAAATTGGTATTGGTGAAATCCACCTGGACAATGGAGTACAACCCCATGATTAGCTGGCACACCAATTCGGCATATTTCTCCCCTTGCCCCCACATGCGCAACTGGAATCCGTCACTGCCGGTTTTCAGCACCATGCACATGGGATCCCTGCTGAGGTCATCAGGAAGGGAAAAGGGCGGGTTAATAAAAATCAAGGCAAATTTCCGGGGGGGCAGCCCGGCCAGTTGAGCGGCAGCCACCATGGGTCCAAAGAGGATAATGACATCCACATCTCTGCTCTGCCATAATTGCTGCAGCCGCCAGTTGCTCAACTTATTTTCAAAGAATGCTTCCACACAATATCCGCGCTCCAAAGCGGGTACTAGCTGGGGGTGGGCGGAAAGCAGAGAATGGGGCGCTGCCAGAACAATTTTGCCCACTTTATCACCCCGTTGCATGCCAACTTGCGGCGTCGGGCCGGCGCCGCAGTTGCTCTGTTATCCCTCCAGATCGCTAAGCTGCGGTGGGAAGAAAGGCGGGAATGGCCTCTCCAGGAACTGTTCGCAGACATCTCCCAACTCTTCGCACTCGGGAGGAGTCGGGCAGAAACCAAAGGCAGGCACTAACAACTGAACCTTGAGAGCAGTTTTGACGACGATGAAGGCTCCGATGGTAGCCACGACGGTGGGGGAGAAGATTTCACCGTTGCCGTTTTCTTCGACTATTTCACATGTCAGGGCCTCGAAAATGGATTCTACCAGGACCTGCATATGGATTGGGTCTGGGGCATAGAGAATTACTTCTTTCCAGAAGCAAACTTCTTCCCAGTTGACAGTATAGTTCGAGGGATCTTCAGCATCCCGAATAATTATCTTGAGCACGGCGCAGACGCGCACCCTGACTATGCCCAAG
>Ga0208693_1000486_pt1 | contig 31992 bp, 31 predicted proteins | sample AD_UKC071_MetaG_FD_184438 | JGI IMG/M metagenome (GOLD analysis project Ga0208693, IMG submission 184438) | Active sludge microbial communities of municipal wastewater-treating anaerobic digesters from USA - AD_UKC071_MetaG (SPAdes) (version 2) | ecosystem: Engineered > Bioreactor > Anaerobic >... | reverse complement strand
GGTGGATTGCACGTAGCCTGTGACTTTGATCTGCCCGTCCATGGGTTCCACTGAGGCCACAATCGGCACGCCCTGGGCCCACAGGATCGAATGGGCAGAATCATCAGATATGTCCGGATGGTCCTGAAGTAATGCTACAGATCGCTGTAGGCTGATCTCAGCCATGCCTTGCGCAGCTACCCTCGTAATCGAGAGCTGCCTGTGCTCGAGCTGAATTCCCACTTCTTCCTCCCCCCTGGCGATGGCGGGTCAGTCCGCCCTCTGCCAGAGTATATGCTACATGTCACATGATAATGAACCTCCGGCACACCTCATCAAGGACTTGCTCCCTGGCATCCCGGGCGCCCTTGAAAACGACGCCCAGTATGTTAAGCCTGTTGACTGCGTGCAGTTTTTTCCCGAGGCTCTCTGCATCCTCCTGCCATATGCGCCTCACAACGCCTCGAGCGCGGTAGGATAGATACGGGACCCGGCTAAACTCATCCCTTCCGCCTCTCACTACGTGTCTGGCCATGAACGCCCTTAGCTCCTCTTGGCTCATGGGCACATGTCCGTCCGGTTCCTGCCGATATGCCCGAAGCTCCAGCACAGCCGCCAGTTTCCATCTGGGGACATGCCTACATGCCAACACAATACTGTCCCAAAACGCAGATGGGTCCGCAATATCGAGCAATACCAGATCTGCGAGGGACCCGAGCAGCTCTACATCGTATCCATTAGGCCACGGCAAGCGCCTTTCGGGCGCAGAAGAGCCCTGAAAATGGACTTGGCCATCAGCCTGCCAAGACGGCGCAGGGATGATTACCGCAAGCTTCATCCCTAGCCTGTGGCATTCCCGCGAAAGACAACGAACAAACCGCGAATACATGGAACACTCATCGTCGCCGAGCCCAGGGATGTTTACGGCTACCCCCGCCGCACCCGATGCGGCTGCTTCCCTGGCAATGGAGCAAGTGGTGGAAACTATGGCCGCCCGGCCGCTTCTGAGCAATGCCAAGGTTCCACAGTTGATATCAGCGGGGCCCGAAAGCATAGCAAAGAACTGAGTGCCCCCGGAGCTCCGCACCGTCTTCGCGGCGGCTGCAGACTCACGGGCTCCGGGTAGAAACTGAACGGATGATCCTACGGGCGATCCATAATCTGCGTGACTTTTCTTGGCAACTGGAATAGCTAAAGGCTCTGCCCCCTGCTTCCTCCCGCGCAAAGACCTGGATACCCTGATAGAGTCCACGCGGCCATTTTCTCGTTCGGTAAGGCCCACCGCGAGCGGCGAAGGACTCATAACCGAGCGCACCTCGCCGGTGTCGGCGATGGCGAACATGGGGAATAGGGCAAAAGTCCACGGCAGTTCGAAAGTGATGTCCAGATCCACAGTGCCCCCCTCGGCACCAGCCAAAGGATACATGAACGCGCCTACAGCTCGTTTGTGAACCATGAGCCTTTCGCCTGGAAACACATCTTCATAGCGTTTGCGCCGGTTGCCCTCTACCAAAGCCTCAACGGTGGTTCCCAGAGCTCGAGCTACACCCGATAGGGACTGGCCTTCTACAGCCCTCACCGTAACCCGGCATGAAGGCAAATCCTGGCTGAGCAGCCTTTTAATCTCGGGCCCCAGGACGCCGTCGGCCACGAGCCTGTAGGCTGCCTGGCATTGGCGCACCGCGTCCCTGGTAAAGGGCCCATACTTTCCGTCGCAGGGGCCGGGGTCAAATCCCAGGCACGTCAGCCTGGCTTGAACCTTTGTGGTGCTCATGCGAGGAAAAAGTGGTTGCCATATATCCATGGCACGTATCTCCCATAAACGCGACGCTTGACTTCGACACGATATACTCCAGGCGATTCCAATGCCGCCTCGAGGTCCACGCCCTTTTCTTCCAAAATCGCATCGCCGTTATGGATGATGCGGATCAGCCCCGGCTCTGGCGCATGAACATTGAGGCAGGCTCCACGAGAAAGGCACGCCCTCGCGCCCATCTGAACAGCATTGTCGCCGCACACTACCTCACATTTGAATCCGCTGGCCTTCGCCACCTTGTCCGCCCCCACGAAGCAACGGCCGGCCCGAAGCGCCTCATACACTAGGGCGATGTCGTGCGCAGCGTCATAGTTGAAGGCCTCTTTTGCTAGAATGTACGTGCAGACCGTTTTGAAATCATCAGAGTAGCGGCTGAGCAATCCATGGCTATCAGTTCCTCCTATCCCGATGATCCTCCGAGATTGGCTAAGGCTGTAGCGGTCCCATGTATCAAGGACGTCCTGTATTGGTCCGGCTTTTGCGGCCTTTGGAAACAGAACGTAGAAAATGAGCTCAAAGATGTTCTTTGCTTTTCCCGTAATGTCATAGGTGTGGTTCCATATCTCGATTCCGTCAAACGGGCCTGCGTCCCAATCCGTCCACGGGTACTCTAAATACTCGCCCTTCACGACAGCACCGCCCGTAGGATGGGCAATGATGCCGATACCCCCCGCTTTCCGAACTGCTGCAATGTTCTTAGCCGGGTCATCGGATGGATCAATGGCGCAGGGGATATCAAGGGCCAGGTAATGGTCGGCTTTTGTCTTGGGAGTAATTTCCTCGCCAACGACGAGGAGGCAACAGTCATGCCACCCTTCGTATCCCCTGAGCTTTGCTTCTATAGTGTTATGGTCGGTAAGAATCAGGAAGTCGACATCGGCATGATTTGCCTCCAGCATGATCTGGTCGATGTCGCCGCGTCCATCCGAAAAAGTGCTATGGACGTGGATTACGCCACGATATTCGTGGGTCACCTCAATCGCTCCTCTGCAGCAGACTCGCTGTATACCGCAGACTATCTATATTCCACAGGAGCGATTTCCGTGAAAAAAGAGCAAACCTCCTTCCATAAATACACGGAAAGGAGGTTATCATTGAAACCGGCACGCCCCTACCGGAGCGGAGACACCAACAGGTGAGCCGGCATGCGCGTTTTCTGCCCTTATCAGGACATGTGCAGCATTCTTGCGTTCAAACGTCAGCCTAGACGTGATCAGCAAAGGCAGTTATGATCCTGCACACCCTATCCTGGTTTCCATGCCCTTGTTCTTAACCCTTACTTCGACGGTAGATGTGAGCACATCAGCGTAAGTATATGATACCCGTTTCACGCTCCGCGGGTCCTCATCTATACGCACAACGAAAACCCTAGGATAAGTTTGTTCCAATACGCCTTCGGCCTCAAGGATTTTTTTGCGGCCCTGGTTCGCGCGAAGCTTAACAGGCTTGCCTACAAAAGAATCAAGATCTTCTCTGATCCTGTCCAGGACATTATTGCCCGCCAACGCCTTCACCTTCCTTTCAAGCCTCAGCTTTTGTTATTCTATCACGGATGAGGTATAAAGTCAAGTAAAGTGAAATAGTATATCAAACGGCTTGGCTTAATGTCAAGGTCCGTTTTGTGGCTACGAAATTGAACGTAGCTGGAAATCAGTATTATAAAGCTGTTGGGGCTGCAATGGGACATGCCGGCGATCAGGGGCGCAGTTGCCAAAACCTCTCTTACCCCGAGCTCGAAAAAGATGCTGCGAAGTTTATCCGCTACTAAGAGCGGTTTGGCTCAGCTCCCTGTTGCACCTGTCCTCGCTGTTCCGATACGTCCAAGTTCGTTGCGCAAAGCATCTCTGTAAATCACACCCTTGCCTTTCTCGAGCATGTAAAGCCCTTTGCTTTGGCGTCGGCGGGCACAAGGTAAAGATGATGCCGATTCCGTGAGGCCTTGCATGGATGTACACCCGTTGGGTAGCGGGACTTCTTCCAGTCAGTCGACTCAACAGACTTGCCGGGCGAACAAGCAAGCTCCAGACATAGATTTTCTCTGGAGCTTCCTCATGCGCTGCCTGACTCACATCAGTCAACGTTAGATTCCTCTGGCTATTCCGTGCAAACGTCAAGGCATGTAGTTTCTAGCTGATTGATTGTCCCTGTTCGCGCCTGCCCCAAAAACCCCCATGGGCGTCTTGGGCATGCTCGTGCGCATTTTCCCCCTAGTCTGAATCCCACCCACGCCAGGCCGCTTGGTTATTGTATTTTCTATGGCCTCTTCTATCCTGATGATCTCCTCCACAGGCGTGTTCACCACTTTCTCCGCCAATAGGACTGGATCGAGGCAGTGGATCAACACCCTCCCGGGTGAACTTGCGAAGTTGGCACCCGCCTCCATCAAGGCCTCATAAAACGACTGGCATGCCCCTGCAATGATCACAAGGCCGTCTTTGTCCATCTCGTGTTGTCTGGCCACACGAACTGCGTTCACGTATGCTTCCGAATTCCAGTAACTGCTCATTGAAGCGCGATCAGAATTCTTTTTTTTAAGAGCATCGTGGCCAGTAAGAACCAGCACATCAGGTGAATGCTCATCGAGCAATGGACCAACGGCCGCAGTCTGATCTTGAGGGGGAACATGTTCTCCCACGACAGGAACTCCTAGTTCCTTATAGTATTTCATGCAATCTCTGAGGTAATCGGCATCCCCATCTATATGAAGCACCCTGCCCGGAAGGTCAAAGATATCCTCGGCCAAAGCAGCTGACCCTCTCGATCGCCTGCGTTCCTTCTTGTATCTCGCCTGTTCCTCGGTTATCCTCCGCACACGCACCGTTCTGAGATGTTCTGCCGATTCACGCATCACCTTCCGCTTGAAATCGAGTAATTGACGTTCTTCTACAATAGACAAATCCGATATTGGAGCGTCTGCAAGGAGGCGCATATTCAACCCTTTCAGGGTTGCGGTTGCATCGCCCACGGCATATGAGTCAACCCGAATTACCTGAAAGAAGACGTCGCCCCCGTATGACTTCCGGGTGACTATGTCGCCTTCTCGAATTCTGTTTCTGTTAGCCAAGGGCCCTTCCCTCCTTTTCCAGGAACTGATCGGATCCTTGCTACGGGCCTCGCCCGTCGCAAAAAGCGGGCCATAAGCGTAACCTGTTTGAACAACGATCTTCAGTTCCCGTTCAGGATATGTGGGATAAGGTTAAGGAGAAACGTGCCGAGATGCACAGAGTTTAGCGCTTGCACGCATACAATCCCCAGGCATAATCGAAGGTTTTGGAGAACATGGAAGAGCGCTGATACAGCCTTGGCTGTTCAGAGAGTGTGCCAAAACATGGCGACATGGACGCGGATCGGAAAGCAGCCTACCGGGTGTGCTTGTCGGCCACCTTCGAGGCACCATAGGAATCTGGCTTTATACGGGCGGAAAACCCGGTTCCGCTGATCATCCCGACTATGTCGCGGATAAGCTCCTTCGTCTTGCCATTAACGCCAACATCCAAATGTATCTCGATGTTGACATCGGCATATCCGTTTTCCGCAAGCTTGTGGGCAACCTGGCTGGCAAGGTCGAGGCTCTTTGACGCCTCATAAAAGATTCGCTGTCTGAGGCCTGTGCCAATAGTCTCGTGCTCGCGACAGTAGTAATAGCGGGCCCCACGTCCGACCCTGTGGATCACTATCGCGCTGACAAAGCAGGTGTCACCGTTCACCTGGGAATCCGTTCCAATGATCAGCTTGTATTCTTCATCCGGCATGTCATGGACAAACGCCATGATGTCATCGAATGTCTCTTCGAATGTAAGGCGTCCTTTAGTAGGACTTATGAAGTATTTCAACCGTTTTCACCTGCCCTGTATGCGACGTATGCACGCGATATCGCCGCAAATTCCTCTAAGGAGAGGGTCTCTGCACGCCTTCCTCCATCAACAGACGCGCATGAAAGGACTTCTTCAACAGCATCTCTGTCTCCTGCAAACAAATGGGACGCAAGCAGTGCATTCCTGAGAGTTTTACGGCGTTTGCCATACCCCGCGCTCACGATGGAGAACATCATGTCCGCATCTGCCTCAACAGGAGGCGCCGACCTCATAGTCATCTGGACCACAGCAGAGCGAACCGAGGGGGGCGGATCGAACGCTGTTGGAGGCACTTCAAAAAGCAAAACGGGTTCAGTGAAATACTGCGTCTTCACGGAAAGCTCGCCATAGGCTCTCGAACCAGGCTTGGCCGTGAGCTTCTGGGCGACCTCCAATTGCATCATTAGGGTTAGCGTCGCGAAGAGCCCCGGGTCCGAAAAAAGCTTGTTCAGGATCGGAGTAGTGATGTAATACGGAAGGTTGGCGACGACTTTGGCCTGTCGATGCTCTGGCAAGCTCTGAGAATGCGCGCGGACAATCGCACCTAAATCGCAGGAGAGAACGTCAGCATCGATGATGTAGACATTCTTCGCCCCTTTGAACATTCGTCTCAGGTCGCGCACGAGCCCTGGGTCAACCTCTATCGCAGCCAACACACCCGCCCTCTGTGCAAGAGGCCGTGTAAGCACGCCCCTGCCCGGACCGATCTCAACCACCAGATCGCTGGAACAAACCATAGCACAGTCAATGATCGAATCCCTAACGTGTGTGTCGACGAGAAAATTTTGTCCTAAACCTCTCATACTTGTATTCTACCACATTACAGCCTGGAAGAATATGTGGAAAACCGGCCCATACGGGCCGGCAACGTTTTTTACTCTTATTTACCTGTCTTCCAGGATGTACACATTCACCCGTCTGCGTCCGTATCTTAGGGCTTCGTCCAATGTCTCGAAGAATAGGTCGATCCTGTTTCCTTTGATGGCGGACCCTACATCAGCCGCCACTGCAGGCCCATACCCCTCTACGTATAGTCTAGTTCTTAGAGGTATGACTTTCGGATCCACCGCTACCACGCCCGGCGCGGCCTTCATGCCGATAGCCGTGTAGCCGTCCGCGTACCTTCCGCAGGATCTCGGAGATGGCTCATAGCCAGTAGCGGTCATGGTCAAGACCTTTCTGTAAGTGTAGTCTCCACGGGAAGTCAACAGAACCCTCAATGGTTCTCGAGAACCGGTCGCTATCACTTTCGGTTGCGGTCTGGTCCAAAGCCGTTCGCTTATGACAGTCTCGCTTATGACCCCGTTCTCGCCCCTTTTGACCAATACTGCCTGCATCATCTCGCCATCCGATCCCTCATGGACAACCCTGCTGACGCCGCGATCCATCTTCGGATCGATGATGCGCTCTATCGGCCTTTCTACGGGCACTTTCCTAGTCACAATGTGCTTCGTGACCCAACCTGTCGCAACATACGCGACTGCTGACGTTCGCGCTGGTCTTGAAACTCCGGCTCCTTCAAGGACATCTTCCGTGTAGCCCGTTCGGGGGTGAAATGTGACAACCCGACTCGGTCCGTCTGCAGCATCCGATTCGCTCAGAGCCGCAAGCCCCGGAACTGCTACAATAAGGGCTACGGCCATGAGAGCCATACTCCGCTGCACGCTTAAAAGCCTAGTCGGCAGCACGTTAAATCCTCCTATCCAGTGTATGTGTAACGCCCGTCAGATCACCTTGCTTAGGCTTGACGGGACGAAAAAAGCTGGTTTGGAGTTTTGTTATTTCACATACTACACACTGTGCGGCAAATTGTCAAACTGAGCCTCTGTATCCAATGCTCTACCTTAAGTTATCGCACGTTTAGGAAGCAATTATTCACCCTTTGCTACACCCACTTCCCGAAGAAGCTCCAAAACGCCCTCTGTATTCCTGGTGGTTCGGCCCCATCGCCATGGTCCTTTTGTCGTACAGGGCCATGTATCACAAGACCGACGTCTCAACCGCGTGACAGGTGGGCAGGTCATTTTCCCTGAGACGTTACATTAAGGCATCTGTAATATCTTCCTGACGCATCTGGGATTCCGCACAAACAAGCAGGGGCGGCATCACGCCGCCCCGTGCGTCCACTACACCCTGATAATCGCCTATGCCTGCAACCCAACTATCGCCGGGGCTTGGGAAAGTCCTTCCATACGATAACTCGGGGTGCCTTCGGAGTTTCCACGCCAATCTCCTTTTTCTCGTCGATATGTTCGGACTTCATGGCCTCTATGACCTCTGCCCCGGGCTCAGGAAGAAGTTGGGGCACAGATTGAGCAGCCAGTTCTCCCTCCTCGGCAATTTCCAGCTCAGGTTCTGGTTGGTCGACTTCAAATGGCGCAGGCATAGGCTCCATCGGCACATGAGGCACTGTCCCATACTCATGTCCTGTTATAACATGCAGCTCTTCCTCTGGCGTCAGCGCGGGCGCAAATTCCTGTTCTCCTTCGAGCAATCCCGTGCCCTCCACAGGCGTCATCCCATCTTCAATCGTCATCTGTTCCACGCGTTCTTCCCATTCTGGGGATTTGGAGCACTCTTCAGGCCATAGTCGGGCATCGTGCTCTATCTCCGACGGTCCTCCAGGTTCCCAAGGCTCTGCAGATTCCAGGTCCTCTACCAAACCAATCGTCCCTTGAAGCTCAGTAAGTCCGATGCCAAATGGGCTGTAACCTTGAACGTCAACGCCAGGCCCAAAGCCGAAGCGCTCCGGAGCATATCCCTTCTCGCGGATCAGATGGGCTGCGGCATCCATCTCCTGTGGCCTCTTGGGAGCATCGTAATGGCCCGAGTCGCCAGAGAACTCCACCTACCGCATCACCTCCCGACGTCCCTCAATCCCCATGGGGCGGACCCATAGTTACTATATTCACACCGGGGTTGTCTGTTTCCTAAGTTTCCGACCTAGATTGCCAAGCATGAAGCGCCAAGGCAACGGCGATAACGCCATACGCAAGGAAGCTCCTAAAATACTCTCCCACCTGCGGTATTCCCAGCAGCCGCTGTCCTGCAAGGGGAGAGACAACGAATAGGGTGTGAAAGAGAAGCACGCCGACGATGGCGTTCCAAATAGTCGCACGTCTGGTCGAGGCGCCTCCGACCAAGAGCGCCGCGATGGAGAACATGCCGACCTGCTCGTGGCTGTTGTAAGTATTGAGGGTGCCGATGTTCTGCAGGAATATCAACTGTCCCCATGCCGCCAGAACCGTCGAGATGATTATTGCAACCATGCGTGTGCGGTCCACATTGATCCCGGCCACCTGCGCAATGTTCATATCCTGGCCCACTGCCCGCATTTCCTGCCCAAGCTTCGTTCGGGTGATGAATGACAGCAACAAGCAGAATAAGACAATCACCAGTATTGTGCAGACGGGTATTCTCCATGGTCCAATTGGCACGCTGCCAATCTCCCCCATAACCAATCCATTCCACAACCCATCCAAAGCTCGGTCAAGCGAATTCGCGACTCCAATAAGGTCGACCGTATTCCTCAGCCCCACGCCCGACGAAAGCATAAGGACTGGATTCTTCATCGGTATGACTGTGCCAAGAAGAACGAGGAATACCAGCTGGTAAAGGCCATTGGCAAAAAAGCCCATGATCATACTGGTTACCATCTCACGCCCCTTGGCTTTGTTGAGGATTCGTCCACTGAGCCATCCAAAGAGGATCGCAAGGGGGACTGAGATGACAGCCGCAAGGAGGAGACCTGGAAGCCCCTCTACGCCGTAGTGGGTTATGATGATCAGAGCGGTCTGTCCGGCCATGGCGCCTATCACAATCCCGAAATTGAGGCCCAATCCTGCCATTACCGGGATGAGAAGGGATAGGACCAAAAGCATGTTCCTTCCAAACCTGGATACTATCTCATGTATCAGGAAGTTTATGTCGAGTCCGGCAGCAGCGATTCCGCCGATAGACAGCACAAGGAAAAAGATCGGCACCGACCATTGCTTCAGGAGCTTCATTCCGCCCCTCCCCCTTGCCTGGGCCGGCTTGGTTACAGTGGCAACTGTCTTCTCAGGCACGCCGGCTACCTCCTTTCGGCCCGGGTCAGGGCATATAGGATCATGCCGTTGCTTATGATCATCCGGGCGATTTCGCTAATATCGGCCCCTCGCAGGGCAGTTTGGGTAACCGGAAGAGCTATTGTGAGCAGCGTGTGGAAAAGTATCGTTCCTATGATGGCATTACCCACTGTAGCCCGCTCCAGCGTTGCCCCGCCTATCAAGACAGAAGCAACCGCCGGAAATGCAGCATATAGCGGTGCTGTATAAAGTTGCACAAAACCGTAACTCTGGGAATAGACAATGATGCCCACCGCCGCCAGCACCGTCGAGAGGATGACCCCCCACATCTTCATGTATCGAACGTTCATTCCCGAAGATTTCGCGAACATGGGATTTGACCCCACTGTCCGCATGGCAAGGCCTGCTTTGGACCGGTAAAACAGGCTCATCAAGACGCAAAGAAGTCCGAAGAAAAGCAAAAGCCCGGTGGGAATCGTCACTCCAAAAACACTGAAGGCCAAAAAGTCGTTGAGCACCTTTGCAAAGGTCTTGTCAAGAGTGAGTGTGTACCGGAGCCCCTGCCCTCCAATAGCGAATATCATGGCCGGGTTCTTGATAGGTGCCAAGAGCCAGAACATGCACATCGCCGATACTATAGAAAACCCCACGTACGTCCCGACCATCATCTCCTGTCCCTGAACCCGTTCGAGAACAAGAGCATAAATGTAGCCGGCAACCATGGCAACCGGCAGAGCGATGGCAATAGCTGCGAAGAACCCGGCAAACCCTTGAAGGTTCCAGTTCATGCTCATTACCGCCCCAATTAGTCCCGCTATTACTCCCACAGGCAGTCCGAAGTTGAGCCCAACTCCACATGCTAGCGTGGGCAACATCGAGAGGACAAGCACTCCGTTCATGCCTATACGTACAAGGGAGTCGCTGATAAGGATAGTCAGGTCCATCTTCATGATAGTAGCCAGGATGAACAGGAACAACACGAACCCCGTGATTATGAGGCGAGGAAGTCCAAAATCCTTATAGGCAGCGGAAAAAAACCCCGTTATGCGACTCGTGGATTTCTCCTCCGTATCAGCCATGTCAACCAACCTCCCTTCGCGCAGCACCCTTGCCAGCCATCATAAGGCCGAAGTCCACGTCCGAAGCATCCGGCGGGAGGACACCTGCAATTTGCCCGCGATATACTATCACGATCCGGTCACATACCTTTCTTAACTCCCCAAGCTCAGACGATGTCATGATGATTGTCATCCCATGCTTGCGGTTGAAATCCACGAGCAGATCGAGAACGAGCTGTTTCGCGCCTACATCGATTCCCCTAGTCGGTTCGGAGACCCACATTACCTCAGGCTGCATGGTAAATGCCCTTCCTAGACAGATCTTCTGCTGGTTCCCCCCCGACAGCCTTCTCACAAGCTGTTCGGGTCCATTGCACCTGATATCGAGATCTTTTATGACCTGAAGCGCGTGTTCGCGTATCGCAGCTTCATCTGCCAGCCTGAGCGAGGGGATTGCCCCCGGTCTCAAGAACTTCTCCTGCACCTGCATTGCCGTGAGAGCGATATTCATCTCTATAGACTCATCCAGGAGCAATCCGACGCCGCGCCTGTCCTCGGAAACGAAGGCCATCCCCGCCTCAAGCGCACTCTTTGGGTCGTTTAACCGCAGCTCTTTCTCGTTGGCATATACTTTGCCTGTCGACGGATAGAGCCCCATCACTCCGTTCGCGATCCCCACCTTGCCATGGCCTGCAAGGCCACCTATGCCCAATATCTCACCGCGCCTCACGTTCAGACTGAAGTTGCGCACGCGTTCTCCGGGCATGTTGACGCTCAAGTTTTCGATTCTGAGGACAATGTCGCGATCAGATGGCTCCTTCGCCCTTTCGGGAAGCTCTATGCGTTCCACCTTTCTGCCGACCATGAGCTCGGCTATCTTCTCCACTTCCGCCTCAGCCTTAGACATCATCGCCACAACTTCGCCATCACGAAGGATAGTGATGTTGTCAGCCACCTCCATGACCTCGTCCAGCCGGTGAGTGATGAAAAGTATGGCAATTCCCTCAGATGCAAGCCTCTTCATGGCATCGAGAAGCATCTGCGCCTCGCTCTCGGTGAGGACTGCCGTGGGTTCGTCGAAGACGAGAAGCTTAACGCTGCGCTTATCAATCTCCCGCGCTATCTCCACAAACTGCATGTGTCCCACAGGCAGGCCTGCCACAAGCGCCAACTCGTCGATGGAGATTGCAAGCTTGTCCAAGGCAGCCCTGGAATCAGCCCGCATGGCCTCCTCATCTACTGTTTCAAGCCTTCTCCCAAAGATCTTCGATGCGAGGTTCGGCAGCGTCGGCTCCCGGTTGAGCTTGATATTCTCGGCCACAGTAAACCCCGGGATCAGCATGAACTCCTGATGCACCATGCCTATGCCATAGGTCATCGCCTCCCGAGGAGAGCTTATATCCGTCGGAACGCCGTCCAGAATAATCCGGCCTTCAAAGCCCCCAGTGTCGAAGATGACCTGCATGCCGAAGAGGATATTCATCAGAGTAGTCTTTCCGGCCCCGTTCTCGCCGACGAGAGCATGTATCTCTCCCGGCCTGACCGATAAATTGACGTCTTTGAGCACTTGCGTCCCGAAGAAACTTTTGCTTATGCCCTCAAGTTCAAGAACATTCCCTTCAGTTATCGCCATTGTCAAGCCCCTCTCGTTAGCATGAAAGGAAATTACGGGCAGGCGCCGGGCGGTAGCTGTGCCCGGCGCCAATTTCGCTGCTAAAGTAGGCCTCGCCGACTACTTGACCGTGACGCCAAAGATGATCGAATCGATCAGGTAGCGATAGAACTGCCCGCCCGCGCTGAGTCTCTCAAACTCTATTGGTGTGCCAGCGATCCCCTGAACTACCTTTCTTACGGCATCCATGTCCTTGTAATTGAGCTTCTTTTCCACTGCCAGCTTGGCAATTTCCACACCAGCAATGGTGTTGAGGTAACCAGTAGCGACCGGCCATGTCGCCATCCTGCCCGCCTGACCCTTCTTCACGATCTCGGCGTTGATCGCCCGGATTATTGCGGGGAAATTCCCCTTCATGTTGTCCGTGATCTCCAGACCGAGAGCACCTGGATAGCCATGGGTCGGGCTGGGGCAGCACTGCTCGGGGAATATGGCGCCGGCTTTGATGACCGCAGTTATCAAGGGTTCCTGCATGCCGCAGTTGGTCGAAAAGAACGCCGTGTCCTTCCCATACTGCCCGACCTTTCTGGGCACATCTTCCAGAATGAACTGCTGCGCCGCAGGGAGTCCGCCTTCACCCATGGGATCAGGCGCGTTTGCGAACACAAACCTCATCCCAAGCTTCTTGCACTCTTCCTCCATGATGTCCCGCCGCGTCGCCAGATCGGCATAGGACATGTGCCTCGGGAATGAATAGTGAACGAACGTCTTCGCACCTAGTTTCTTTGCCAGCCGGACTATGGTGGTTCCACGAGCTATATTATTGGGAATCAGGGAAACATCTGCATACTTTTCGACTATCGGGGGGTCTTCATGCGGTTCGCCCAGAACGAAGATGATATCCGGCCTTATCTCGCGAACCTTGCGGATAGCAGCCACAGTGCCCGGAACGGCCTGGTTGATTACTATCGCCTTGACCTGCCTGTCAGAGGCGAGTCCGGTAATCTGCGCTATAGTCGTCTCCTGCTCCTGCATGAAATTGTCGGGGTACGACCGATGCAGAATGAGCCCAGGATACTTCTGTATGGCGGCCTCAGCGCCTCGGTATTCGTCTTCGCCCTGCGATACGGTTCCCGTAACTACGCCGATCTTGAAGTCAGCGGCCCCAATAGAGACACTAGCAAGCCCCAAAATCAGGGCCAGCGCTACGGCTGCGAGGACACTTCTTTTTGCCATTTCGCTATTCTCCCCCTGCAGAAGTATTTTTGGGGGCGCAACATGCGCCCTCCAGACGAAGTAATGTCGTGTGAAATGTATTCTATTGCCTTATGGTGCTTTCCTGCTTACCATCTAAACTTTCATATACTGTTTACATGCACATTATTCACCTGTGCATATTCCCATGTTTTTCTTTCGACTCGGTGCGGCAGCCCGGCTGATAACATATGCCCGAGCGCCAGCCGTTATGCCGTCCATTTTCCCTCTTGCCTCCGGTCTGCACCAAGCTGTATCGCAATGCAGTTTTTCCATTCTATGCTATAATCTGATTGACAACATGTCATTGATTCTTGCGCCAGAGCCTGGCATACATACTACTAGTCCAATGGAATAGGTTGAATAGCGAGCAAACATTGAGAGGAGACTGGCGCCAAATGAGTTCGGTTGAGGACAGAGAACGGGAAATCATGTTGGAACTAGTGCGCGTCACCGAGACTGCAGCTCTGCGAGCAGGCCGATGCATGGGCATGGGTGACCTTAATCTTGTGGATGGAGCCGCCGTGGACGGAATGCGCGGCATGCTCTCGCTTGTAAACATCAAGGGCACTATTGTGATCGGCGAAGGAGAAAAGGACCATGCCCCAATGTTATATAACGGAGAGGAAGTGGGAACAGGCAGGGATAACCAAGAACTGGACATAGCTGTGGATCCTGTGGAAGGGACACGTCTGGTGGCCAATGGCCTTCCCAACGCGATATCGGTAATAGTGGTTGCCTCCAGAGGCTCGCTAATGCCTGTGCCCACCTTCTACATGCAGAAACTCGCAGTAGGGCCGGAGGCCAAGGACTACATAGACATCAACGCTCCGGTCCGCGAAAACCTCAGAGTCGTCGCTGCCGCCTTGGGTCGAAGAGTGAAGGACCTGACCGTAGTAATCCTGGATCGGCCTCGCCATGCCGAACTCATACACGAGGTGCGGCAAGCAGGCGCCCGCATTAAGTTGATAACTGACGGCGATGTAGCGGGCGCGATATCCACAGCCCTTCCGAACACAGGAGTTGACCTGCTCATGGGTATAGGAGGCGCACCGGAGGCTGTAATCACAGCAGCCGCCATGAAATGCCTGGGCGGCGAGATCCAAACAAAGCTCTGGGTGCGCAATGAGGAAGACACCGCCCGGGCCAGAGAAAACGGATTCAGCGACTTCGACCGCGTCTACTCCTCGGAAGACCTCGCTCGAGGCGACAGCCTGATATTTGCCGCAACAGGAATCACCGACGGAGACATGCTCCAGGGAGTGCGCTTCTACGGTCCTAAGGCAACCACCGAATCCATCGTAATGCGCATGCTTACAGGGACAGTGCGAAGAATACATACTACCCATGATCTTTCTCGGAAAACACTCAGGTCATTCCAAGCCGGACAGGAAATGACTCTTTAGGGGACACGAATGGATACACAACCATCTTCATTCATCTTGAGCATGAACCTCTCATTGAGAACAGTCTTTCCGTTCACACTCATTATCAATGTGGCCTCGTAGTGTCCGACATTCAAACTGCCTTGGGGAATTTCAGCCTCAAGCCATCTGGCACATCCCGGCAGCACCAGTCCGGGAGTGACCGCAAGCCCCAGTTTTCCGGTTTTGGCCCGGACGCCGCCTTCGGGTTCAAGGCTGAGGGTTCCCCCGGGCAATATGTAAGTCTCGCCCCTGTTACGCACTTTAACACGTATCGCACTCATGCCGTCCTCGCGGCTTTCGCCTATGTCCACATCTTCCAGGGAAAGCCTGTTTACATGATTCCCAGGCAATCTGACAATTACCGGGATGTTGATCCCAGGCAAGGCAGAAAGACCCGGCGCAGCGCCGTCCCTGCCAGACGGCGAAGACCGCACTTCCAATGCTGCGCACAAGCCGAAACGGTCACGCCGCCTGACATACCTCGGGTCTATCGTGATCCTTATTGTGCGGGACACGCCCGGCGCAAGCCGAAATGAACTGTGCGATACCGACAAAGCCGCTGCAACCTCCTCGGACGCAGGGATGAAGATGAAGTTCCCTTCCCCATCTTGAGTAATCCCGCGAACATCAATCCTTATCAATGCTTCTGTATTACCCGTATTGCAAAGGACAACCTGTCCCACTTTGGCATCTATGAACCACAGGAATCGCCCAAGATCCGTACGGATAATCGCAGGAAATGCCCTGATCCCCGTCTGGCATTTCCAAGGCCCAATACCGGGCGACCTGCCACCTGTATGAGCAGGGGAAGCCTGCGTGCCAGCCAACTGGCACGCAAACATGGGGAAGATGAGGGCACCCGCTGCGATCAGAGCGATTGCACTTCTACGCCAGACCACAGATACTCTCTCAACCTTGGCAGCTGCTCGTTCGCACATTTCTACGAAGCTGCCTCGAGCGAAAGAATGACGGTTCCCCGGTAGTATTCATTCGACTCGATAGTAGGCGGATCAGTGATGTCGATCTTCTGGCGGAACTCTAGGGTATGCAAAACAAGTTCAGAATGGTATTCTCCGTAGATCACAGTCTGAGGCGATGTGCTCACCGGGGTGTAACAGCATGAAGAATCCGAGCTCCACTCCAGGGGATGACTGAGCGTGGTTCCATGCAGTGGGCCGGCCTCTGTTGCCTGCATGTTGGGGTTATCAGACATTATAGTTACCTTAAAGGGAACATTGCTGATTACGGAAAAAGCCGCTGATGTCGGGCATTCATTATCTCCCGGCCTCAGCCCGTCCCATTGTATAACAGAATTCCTGACTACGAGCTCCATCACAGGCGGGACCTTGCCCGCCAGCTGAATTGTACCCGTTTCTCTGGCCGAGCACATTGAACCTGCCCACGCAATCGACATGAGAGCAAGCAGCAATACCGTTGTCACTCTGCAACGGATCGCGACAAGAGACGCCGCTTTAGAACGCCTTTTCATACAAGAATCCCTCCTTGCTTCTTTCGATCTGCAGCGGTTCACAATCTTGTTGTGCCCGCCGCGGATCAGTTCAAGGAGGGGTATTCTTTTAATGCCATATTATCCCTGTCACCCTTGCGGGCGATTTCCGCGTCATCCTTCGGGTGATATTGAGAATATCCTCATGGTATTGGCAGCCGTGACCCGAGCTACCTCTTCCGTCGATACGCCCCTGATCTCAGCAATCTTCCGTACAACTTCCACTACATAAGCAGGTTCGTTTCGCTCGCCCCGGTAAGGGCTTGGAGGAAGATACGGCGAATCAGTCTCCACCAGGAGACGCTCAAGCGGCACACTTTTCGCAACTTCCACTGACTTTCGAGCATTCCTGTAGGTGACAGGACCGCCCAGTGATATGAAAAACCCGAGTTCGATCAGTTCCGCAGCCATCTCAGGGCTGCCCGAGTAGCAATGCAGCACTATGGCAGGCACATCGTCTGCGTACTCCTTCAGGATCTCGAAGGTGTCACGATGGGCATCGCGGCTATGGATCTGAACCGGGCATCCAAACTCCTTCGCGAGCTCGAGCTGGGCTCGAAAGACCCTGATCTGCTCGTCTCTCGGCGAAAGGTCTCTGTAATAGTCGAGCCCTATCTCGCCAATCCCCACTACACGGGGCATCGAAAGGATCCTCGATATCTCTTCCAGATCACCATCGCCCACTCCGGCCGCATCATGGGGGTGGATCCCGGCCATGGCGTAAAGTCCTTCATGTACGGCCGCATTCTCAGCAGCCACACGGGACGAGCGCACATCCGCGCCAGGATTGATTACTATCTCGACGCCGGCTGCGCGCGCCCTCTCCATCACGGCGTACACGCCTTCTACAAAAGCCTCATCTTCAAGATGGGCATGGGAATCGATAATCAACGCCTATTTCACCCTGCTTCCAGCGGGCACTGGGCCATCCGGGGTCACAACCCTAACCTCCTTGGGATCACCTGTGGTCGATGCCGCAAGCAGCATTCCATTTGACATGACGCCGCGCAGTTTCGCAGGCTTCAGATTAGTCACAACCACGATCTGCTTGCCTATGAGCTCCTCAGGAGAGTAATGCTTCGCAATGCCCGCAACTATCTGCCTGGTCTCGGAGCCGATGTCCACCTGAAGCACGAGAAGCTTGTCGGCGCCCTCGATCCGCTCGGCCTCGAGCACATTACCTACCTTGAGATCGACCTTTGCGAAGTCCTCTATGGATATGATGTTGTCGGCGTCCAACGCTTCACCCTCGCGAGCCGGCGCAGCTGCAGCCCTTAAAACAGCCTTCCCGCCATCCGGTTGCGCGTGCCCTTCGCCGAAGTCCCCACCGCAGCATTGGACTGATTCACCCTTCACTCTGCCACCAGAGCCTTCGCGCGAGGATGCGCTCCCGCTCTCTGACGACGCCTCCTCCTTCAATGCCGCCTTCACATCAATCCTAGGGAAAATCGGGTCACCCCGTCTAACCTCAGTGCCCGGAACTGTGCCGCCCCACTTCGTGGCCTCCCATCCCGCCTCCGCCGGGTCTCCGTCAATACCCAGCTGATACCAGATTTCGGCTGACTTGCTTGTTAGCACGGGTGATAAAGCCACGGCCGCAATCCTTAGGCTTTCGGCCAGGTTGTAAAGGACAGTGCCCAGCCTCCTGCGGCCAGCATCAGTTTTGGCAAGATTCCATGGCTCAACGTCGTCGATGTACTTGTTTCCTGCGTCAACGAGCCTGAATACATTCTCCAAGGCTTCACTGAACGCCAAATCATCGAAGGCCCGGGCAGCCTTGTCGACAGCGTCGGTAGCGATTTCGGGGATCTTCTTATCAGCGTCATCCCATTCTCCCGGTTCAGGCACTTTTCCACCGGCAAACTTGTTTATCATCGCCGTGGTGCGGCTGAGCAGATTTCCGAGATCGTTTGCGAGGTCAGCATTGACCCTGTATACAAAGGATGCGCGGGAGAAATCCCCGTCTTGCCCAAACGGAACCTCGCGGAGGACGAAGTAGCGAACTGCGTCCACTCCAAACTCCTTCGCATAGTCATGCGGCTTTACCACGTTTCCCACGGATTTCGACATCTTCGTCCCTTCCACCGTCCACCATCCATGGCCAAATACCTTTTTCGGGAGAGGCAATCCCAAAGACATCAGCACCGCAGGCCATATCACAGAATGGAACCTGACTATTTCCTTGCCAACAACGTGAACGTCAGCAGGCCAATACTTGGCGAACCTCTCGGGATCATCAACATAGCCCGACGCGGTCAAATAGTTGATGAGGGCATCCAGCCAAACGTAGACGACGTGTCCCGGCGCAAAAGGCACAGGAACACCCCAATCGAAAGTGGTTCGCGACACGCAAAGATCGTTCAATCCGCTCTTTATGAAATTGACCATCTCATGGCGCCTCGTTGCAGGCTGTATGAAATCGGGATTAGCCTCTATGTGCGCGAGAAGCCGGTCCTCATATTTCGACAAACGGAAGAAATAACTCTCCTCCTGCAGCCATTCCACAGGTCGCCCGCAGTCAGGACAATTGCCGTCAACAAGCTGCGACTCCATGAAAAATGCCTCGCACGGCGTGCAATACCATCCTTCATATTTCCCTTTATAGATGTCTCCAGAATCGTACAGTTGCTGAAATACGTGTTGAACCGCCCGCACGTGCTCCGGATCTGTTGTGCGGATGAAGCCGTCATTGGATATGTCAAGCTCCGCCCAGAGTCTCTTAAAGGCGTCCGTCACATAGTCCACATACTCCTGGGGACTCTTCCCTTCCGCGGTGGCGCGCCTTTCGATCTTCTGCCCATGTTCGTCGACGCCCGTGAGGAAAAATACGTCATACCCGCACATTCGCTTGTATCTAGCCAACGCGTCACAGCCGATCGTCGTATACGAATGGCCAAGGTGGGGCATGTCGTTCACGTAGTATATAGGTGTAGTAACAAAAAAGGGTTCCTTTGTCATAAACAGTCCCTCCAAAATAGACAAGAACCTCTGCTCTGCCGCTGAGTTTCCGCCACACACACAGGGGGCAAAACAAAAGCTAGCATGCCTGGTAAAGGCTAAGTTGAATATACCGTGAGCCACCGTGAACTGTCAAGGAATGCCTTACTGTTGAACGCCAGCCCATTATGTGGTATTTTAATAGCGAGGTGAAAAGATTGTCCAGCTATGCGGGGTCGTTTCGAGAATGTCCATTCAAAATCGGTCGCAAACCGAACAATCGCACGAAATTTGCGTTTCTCTTCTTGGCCGTGTTCAGCATTGCAACAGCGATCTGCCCTCCCGCCCTCTGCCAAAAGGTGCAGTCTCAAGTTGTTGGTGACCTAACGCTGGCCGTCGCAACGCCTGTTGGGGTTGATCTCGACATTGCCTATGCCGATAGCTTCTCCTTCAGAATCCCATTAAATGCCGGATACCTGATCTACGAGAGGGCAGATAGCCAAGGCGTCCGTCATCTATGCCTTTCCGATTACAACCAGAGCGGGATCGACTTCGAGCTCATCGTCGACCTCTTTCCAATTGATGCCCAATCACCTACATCATTGGACGCTCTTGCAAGAGGCTTGCTTTACGCGGGAGCAAGAGCAACGGCAATCGATTCTAAAGTCGTGGAGATATCGGGGCGCCCCGGATTTGATCTCACCGTCAAGGGAATCGTCTACGACCGAATCGTGCCGCAAGATGAGATTCGGATGGTCTTTCTTACAGATTTTGATTCGGGACTCACGTTTACCCTCATAGAGCATCAGCACCGTCCGGAAGATCATGCAAATATGTTGGATAAAATCTTATCTACCCTGATATTCACTGATTAACGGAGTAAAAAATGCTTTTGTTAGGCAAAAGTGCACGGAATATGACTGTTTTGCCCAAATCGGCAGCGTAAAACCCAAGAATTTGTGAAATTAGTACTTGACTCCTCTTGGAAAAGATACTATTATTTGTTTGGCAGGCATTGCCGAGTATTTGCGTGGGAGGGTCGCGAAAATGAAATCTACCGGTATAGTTAGAAAAGTCGACGAACTAGGAAGAGTCGTAATACCCATCGAACTACGAAGAACGTTGCAGATCAATGAGAAGGATTCCTTGGAAATCTATGTTGACGGGGAAAAGATCATCCTGAAGAAGTACGAACCTGCCTGCATATTCTGTGGCAACGCTGATGGAATCAGGATCTTCAAGGACAAGAATATCTGCAAGGATTGCTTCGACCTGATGAAAAGCGTAGGCTAGTCGGTTCTCGACTTGCCTCGCCCCATCCGGGCGAAAGCACTGCAAATAGCAACGTTCGTCTGGCAAAAAGGCACTTTAAGTGCCTTTTTGCTTTTTCCGACCGCCATCCCGCTCCTCATGTGCACGCGCATATACCTCGCGCCTTGAGATGCCACGCTCCTCTGCCACCTTGGAAACAGCATCCCTCATTGTAAAACCCTCGCCCACGAGCTGCGCCACCTCGGCCACAGCCATTTCCAACTCGTCCTCGGCGTTCCCTTCCGGGCAACCCTCTGTCGCCGCACTTCGTTGGCTGCACCCTTCGACTATGACTACAATCTCTCCCTTGGGCTTGCGTTCCCTCACCCACTCCAGCGTCTCGCCTACGGTGCCTCTCTGTATGTCCTCGAATTTCTTAGTAAGTTCTCGCGCCACCACACATCTTCTGTCGCCGAGAATGTCAGCCACATCTTCAAGCATGCGCTCGAGTCGATGCGGCGCTTCGTAGAAAATGAGAGTGACCGGCAATGAAGAAAGCTCTTCAAGAACTTTACGCCTATCCCCCACCTTCCTAGGAAGAAAGCCTTGAAAAAAGAATCTGCTTGTCGGCAATCCAGATGCAGTCAACGCTGCAACGAACGCCGTGGGGCCCGGAACAGGTACCACTTTGAACCCGCCCTCCACCGCAGCAGCAACAATGATTTCTCCCGGATCAGAGATTCCCGGCATCCCTGCATCAGAGACCACGGCCACATCTTCGCCCCTGCCCAGCATCGCAATGATCTGCTCCACCCGAGCCGCTTCGTTGTGTTCATGGCACGACAGCAACCTTGCGTCAATTCCCAGGCGATGCAACAAGAGCCCGGTATGCCTGGTATCCTCAGCGGCCACGATATCCGCTTCGGCCAGAACAGCCCTGGCTCTGTCGGTAATGTCATCCATGTTCCCAATAGGCGTGGCCACCAAGTAAAGAGTACCCTTTTCGGCAGCTTCGCCGTAGCGTGTCACCGGCGATCACCCTCCACCAACTCTACATGTCCCCAAGTTTCGCCCGTCTCTTAGCCGAAGTATATCTGTTTTGTTTCTTCAGAATACTGCCCGTCCTCTCCATAAAGCATCAAAGTGGGCATTACCTGCAGCCCAGCCTTAACATCCTTCACCGCTTCGACCAATACCATCATGGGCGGCGCGCCCACCCTGGCCTGCACCAGCCGGAGACGCTTCGGTTCCAGATTTGCCTCGCGCATGGATGAAAGAAGATCCGCAAGCCTGGATGCACGGTGAATCATAGCGACTCTACCCCTTGGCTTCACAAGTCCTGCAGCCACTTTCACCACGTCTTCCAGAGTGCACGACACTTCATGCTTGGCGACTGTTAGGTGCCCTTCAGGGCTCAGAGTTCCCTCATCAACCTTGATATATGGGGGATTTGATAGCACAACATCGAAATAGCCTGCGCCAAAAAGGTCTACAGCGTCCCTCAAGTCGCCATGGACGATCTTTATTCTATCGGAAAGCCCGTTGATCTGGACACTTCGCTTCGCCATGTCGGCCATCTCTTCCAGAATTTCAATGCCGACAATCTCCGCCGGCTGTCGCCTGGCCCAGACCAGGAGGGGAATCACGCCTGTGCCTGTGCCAAGATCTATAGCCCTGTCCCGCGGCCTAACAGTCGCGAATTCCGCAAGGAGCACGGCATCCATGGAAAACCTGAACCCGGCAGGATTCTGAATTATCACAAGTCCGGACCGTTGCAGGTCGTCCAATCTCTCGTAGTCATGCAGCAGCGCCTCGCGCGTTTCATCCGCCCTCCCGCCACTCATAAGCCGTACGCCTGACGACAATCATGCAATCTGCCCGCGCATGATTGGGTCGTGCGCGATATCCCCCTTTCACCAAGTAACATGCACACCGCCTAAAGCACCGGGTTTGCCTCAGAGCCGACGGCGGCGTCACTCCTCCTTATCCGCACATTCGTATTCAAGTTCTGTCAGAGAGATCGACGCATGCCCCCCACTATCCAGTTGAACCCTGACAGAACGCGTTTCAGGGTCTATCGACATTACCTTGCCCGGGCCCGAAGGAGTGATGACTCTATCGCCCAGTTCCGGCATGTCCTCAGTTTCGGACCTTACAGGATTTATCTCATACTTGAGACAACACATGAGCCTTCCACAGATTCCAGAAATCTTGGAGGGATTAAGCGACAGATTCTGCTCTTTTGCCATGCGTATCGATACAGGCTCAAACTCCCCAAGGAAAGAGGCACAGCAAAGCGCGCGTCCACACGACCCGATCCCTCCAAGCATCTTGGCCTCATCCCTCACCCCTATCTGCCTCAGTTCGATGCGGGTTCGGAAGACAGAAGCCAGATCCCTGACGAGCTCCCTGAAGTCGACACGTCCGTCAGCAGTAAAGTAGAAGACTATCTTTGAGTTGTCGAACGTGTATTCAACATCCACAAGCTTCATGGGAAGGCCATGCGCCGCAATCTTTTCGAGCCCAATATCGAAGGCTCGTTCCGCTTTTTTCTTGTTCTCCTCAACCTGGCGCCTATCAGCGTCAGTCGCGCCCCTTATCACCTGCTTCAGGGGCTGTACTATCTCTTCCTCATCCACAAACTTGGGCCCGATCACCACCTGGCCGAATTCGACGCCGCGGGCAGTCTCGACAATGACGTCATCACCTGCCGCAAGATCGAGCTCTCCGGGGTCGAAGTAATATACCTTTCCCGCTTTCTTGAACCGCACTCCAACTATCTTAACCATGTTGCGGACACCCTTTCATTCAGGCAAGGCCAGGTTCAAGAAGAAGTCATCCATGGCTAGCCGCGGATTCGCGCTGCTCCTGAGCGCTTGTGCAGTCTGCATCGCTTTGACTGTCCATCGACTGAACAAGCAGGGCTCGCCTTTGCGCACATCTTCGCGAATCTCCATGATGCGATCGATGTTTATCATCAGACTCTCGTCACCTGTTATGGACAGGATGAAGAGGTCTCTGAACCATCCGGCCGCAAGGTCGCATGCCCCCATTGGAGAAGCGAGCTCCTGAACCTCCACGGACCCTCCTCCATCTACAGCTTGCGCACTAGCCTTCTTCAGCTTGTCGAGGAATTCCTCCGAAGCAGCAAGCGCCTCGGCACCATTCCCACACAAGGCCACTGCGCGCACTGTGGATATTATGAGATCTCTTACCTTGAAATAGTCGTCGTCTTGAGCCAGGCATACCAGGCGGCCGGGAAGCCCTTCCGAAAGCGTAGCCAGAAGCCTGGCCCGTTCAGGATCGAGACCGAGCTCGCTCTGGCCCCATCTGGCAAGCTCTTCAACGGGAACAGCTTTGAGGCGTGCCTCATGGCAACGCGATGAGATTGTCGGCAACATCATGCCCGGATCCTCTGCCGCAAGGATGATCAACGAGTCACCAGGGGGTTCCTCCAACACTTTGAGGAGGCAGTTCTGGGCCTCTTCAGTCATGCGATCCGCTTCATCTATTATCCATGTCTTGAGGTCGGCTTCATTAGGCTTAAGGGATATGCGCCACTTCATCTCCCTGATCTGGTCTATCTTTATGGCGCCTCCCTCCGGTTTCACCACACAAACATCCGGATGAACGCCTCTCAGTATCTTCTCACAATTCGAACAATTGCCGCAATACCACAGTGGGCTATCCGGCCCGCGCTCAGATCGGTCTCCGGCTGCATTCCCCGCCCCACAGTTCATGCAGTTTGCAGCGAGAGCAACCCGTTTTGCCAGCGCCATCTTGCCGCTTCCCCGTGGCCCCCACAGAAGATAAGCGTGGGACATGCGCCCCGAAGCCATCTCCCTATCGAGCAATCGGAGGGCCTCATCCTGACCGACGATTTCAGGAATGTGCATCCCTCAGTCCTCCCACGCACGCGTTTCGAGTAACTTCGTCACAGCAGTGTATATCTCCTCGTGCACTTCCAAAACACATCGTCCGCCAGTCTCGATAATCGTGAAACGCTCCGGCTCCGCAGCGGCCATCATCAGGTAAGCCTCGCGGACTGACACATGAAAATCGAGCTCGCGCTGCTCGATCCTGTCGGCCTCGTGGCAATCGGTCGCACGTCTGACACCGATGGCAGGATCGATGTCGAGCAGCAACGTAAGATCGGGAACCAGGCCGCGAGTGGCTATCCGGTTCACCTGCTTCACTTCATCGATATCCATGCCAAGACCGTATCCTTGGTAGGCGATGCTGGAATCCACAAAACGCTCCGCCACAACTATCCTGCCCGCCTCTAGAGCCGGCTCGATTACTTCATGCACATCCTGTGCACGATCTGCAGCATAAAGCAGGAACTCTGCAACCCCGCACATTCCTGTGGACTTATTGTCCAGGATGATCTCCCGCAATCTCTTCCCTATAGACGTGCCGCCCGGCTCGAAAGTGCGCGTTACCGGATACCCTTCTGATTCAAGGCGTTCTGCCAATAGACCGGCCTGCGTACTCTTTCCGCTGCCATCAGGCCCTTCCAAGGTTATAAAAACTCCACGTTGTGTCACTATCGCTTCCCATCTTTCACCACGGTCACGATGAGCTGCCCATCTGGGCCGAACGAAAGGCCTCGGAAGACCGCCCCAAGGGACAACGCTTCCTCTATGATATCGAGATGCAAGCCGTCGATGATCTCTCCTGGATAAAGAAGCGGTATCCCCGGCGGATATGGGGCAACCACCTCGGCGCATACCCTGCCGACGGCGTCCTTAACTTCGACCAGTTCGTGCGGAGCAAGAGTTGCCTGCCTAGGAAGACAAGCTCTCTCCGCAGGCGCAAACAGATGCCGGGTGAACTCTGCCTGGTTTCCCGAGGTTCTTACGCCGAGCTTTCCTGTCATCTCGCTGCGCGCCTCGTCGGCAATCTGCAAAAGCGCATCTACAAGGCGATCCACATTTTCCTCAGAGTCGGCATAGGTTATAAAAGCGACTATATTCTCGAGGTCCGCAAGTTCGATCCTGACATTGCACTCATCCATCAACCGGTTCTTTAGATCATATCCAGCCAATCCCAACTGGATCATTGAGACTGTCAGTCTAAGCGTATCCATGCCCGGTCTCCACAACACCCTTATGCCCAAAATCCCATCCAGACGCCGCCGAGCCTTATCAGAAAGCTTGAGAGCTCTATCGATAAGTTGGGGCCCGCGCAACCTCATGATTGTAGCAGCGATGTCAATCGAGGCCATGAGGAGGTATGACGGACTAGTGGACTGGAGTATCGCTAACATACGCTGAACGCGATCGGGATGGATCCGGGGCCCCTTGATGTGGAGCATGGAGCTTCCGGTAAACGAACCGAGCGTTTTATGGGTGCTTTGGACCACCATGTCTGCGCCATACTCCAACGCGGGAGCCGGAAGATCCTCGTGAAAGCGTATGTGCGGTCCATGAGCCTCATCAACAAGCAATGGAATATCGCGTTGATGACAGATTTCTGCCAACGGCGCAAGGTCTCCTGCTATGCCATAGTAATTGGGGCGCGTGATCAGGCAAGCCTTGGCATCGGGATTCTCAGTGAGAGCCTGCTCGTACGCTTCAGGCCTCACCCCCATGCTGATTCCCCACTCGGGATCTATGTCGGGATACACGAAGACAGGCGCCAGCCCAGCCAGGATCACACCACCTACCACAGCCAAGTGGGCATCACGCGGGATGATCACTTTCTGTCCTTCCTTGCAGCTTGTCATCAACATAGCATGGATTCCTGCGGTGGTTCCATTAGTCAAAAAAAACGTCCGGTCAGCTCCGAATACCTCCGATGCCAGATCCTGCGCCTGCTTTATACATCCGGTAGGAAGATGGAGATTATCCAGGTCCCGCGTCTCGGTCACATCCATGCTGAGCATGTTCTCGCTGAAGGCCTCCAAAACCTCCGGAGGATAGCCCACACCTTTGTGCCCGGGCATGTGAAAACGAACGGGATCCTCTTTAACGTACCAAAGCAACTTGTTGAAAAGCGGGGCGTCGAATTGCTCTAGAGGGATATCGAGTGGATCTGCGCCTGTTAAATATTTCTCTTTGTCCACTTCTGATCTTATCTTCTCCTTTATGCCCCGGTGCCCGGGGATTATTGGCACAACTTTAGGGTAGGCTTGACACGAACATACGTTCTATGTTAATATCTAGTCGTAGAACATGTGTTCTCCTTGTTGCCCAAGAGTTAGGGGGTTGTAACAACATGGCACGCCCATTGCGAATATACGTTGCAGCCGTCTCAAGCGGCAGTCACGATAGGGGCCCATGGAAAGCTGTGCTGCTCGCAGAAAACAGCTCTGGCAAAGTGGTATCCGAAGCCGCATATCCACTCCGGTCGCACAGCGAAAATCACGCTCCTCCCGTCGACTATATCGATGCATCCCTTCTAGCGATACTCATGGCCCTCACTATCGGACGGAAACACCGCGCCCGAGAACTCATAATCTACTCGGACTGCCCTGCTGCAGTTGACGTTATGAACAAGCGTCGAAGCCCAACCGGCTCCCAAATCGGCACATGCCTTCAGGCAAGAGCCTTGGCGTATAGCTACAAGACGGTTCAGTTTCATTATTCTCCGTATCCCGCAATGAGCGATCTTCCAGTCATAGCTGCAGGCGGCTGAATCCCCATAAGCTCTAGAATCGTAGGGGCCACATCTGCAAAGGTTCCACCGTCGCGAAGTTGCGTTGCTTTGGTGCCTGCCAAAATAAACGGGACCTTGTTGAGGGAATGTGCTGTGCTTGGCTGCCCTGTGTCGGGGTCCAGCATCTGATCGGCGTTCCCATGGTCAGAAGTGATGATCATTGCGCCCCGGGCTTCCTTTACTGCTCTCCATACCTGCCCAACGCAATCATCCACAGTCTCAACAGCTGCTATGGTAGCGTCGAGCTTGCCTGTGTGCCCAACCATGTCGCCGTTGGCAAAATTGACAACGATAAAATCGTACTTCCCCGCCTCTATTCTCGACACGACCTCGGCAGCTATCTCCCTGGCGCTCATCTCAGGCGCAAGGTCGTACGTTGCCACTTTCGGAGACGGGATGAGCACCCTGTCCTCATTGGGGAATGGTTCCTCGCGGCCTCCGTTAAAAAAGAACGTGACGTGGGCAAACTTTTCTGTCTCGGCCACATGCAGCTGAGCCTTGCCCTCCTTCGAGATCGTTTCTGCCAGCCCATCGACTGGCTCCGGCGGCGAAAATGCCACTGGGATATCGGCATTTAGGTATTTCATCATGCACACGTAATGAACATGGGGCCTTTCTCCGCGGTCAAACTCGCTGAACTCCTCAAAGTTGAAAGCCTTCGTGAGCTGCCTGGCTCTGTCCCCGCGGAAGTTGAAGAATATTACTGAGTCTCCTTCGCGCACCGGCCCCACTGGAGCACCTGATTCATCCACAATCACCGTGGGCATCACGAATTCATCTGTTATACCCGAATCGTATGAAGCTCTGACAGCGTCCTGTGCAGCGCGAGCTCGGGGGCCCACAGAATGGACTATTGCGTCCCACGCAAGCTTAGTCCTGTCCCAACGGTTATCCCGATCCATGGCATAGTACCGTCCGCTGACCGTTGCCACTTTCCCAAGCCCAAGCCGGGTAAGGTTGGCATCGAGCTCATCCAGGTAGTCCAAGGCGCTTGCGGGCGGAACATCTCTCCCGTCCAAGAAGGCATGTATATATACATCCCTGACGCCAACGTCACGCGCCATCTCAACCAGCGTGTATATGTGCTTTTGATGAGAATGCACCCCGCCTGGAGACACAAGGCCCATAAGGTGAAGAGCTTTGCCTTTGCGAGCTGCCTCTTTCATCGCCCCGAGCAAGACCTCATTTCGCTGAAACTCGCCCGTCTCTATCTTGTGATCCAGGTAACTGAGGTCCTGGAGGACTATTCTTCCTGAACCGAGGCATAGGTGCCCGACTTCGGAACCGCCCATCTGTCCCTCAGGAAGTCCCACAGCGCGCCCATGGGCGGGAAGAGTAGTATAGGGATAGTCCTGCATTAGCTTGTCGATATTCGGGGTTCGGGCTAAGGCTATGGCATTATAGAATTCATTCTCCGAGTAGCCCCAACCATCCAAAATTGCAAGAACGACTGGCCTGTATGTTTGCATCAATTTACACCCCCAAGCAGCTGAGATTCCCAGCTGACAGCAGGATTATCGTATCACACGCACAATATGCGTTCAACTGGATGTCGCCCCTTCACGGCCATGCCTCTACCCCGTCCATCTATGGCAAGCAACTCTGCGATCAACATCTCCCTCAAGAGTTTTGCCTACACTCAGAAGTGCCAGTTGCTGGTCGAAGTAGCCTAGCCTTGCTTTTATCACTACCGTATCCGTAAGACCGTCTGCAAGCTGTCTAAGGATTTCCGTTGCGCGTTCAATGCCTAGTAAAGCCCCGTGAGACATTTGGGGACCTTTCCATTTGACATCCCCATTTGTGTCGGGATTTGAGTTTTGGGCGGATATGTGGCATCCTTTGGGAAACCGTCAGGACCAACCAATCGTGTGCATTGCCTGAAAGCTATTTTACGGCTTAGCGGCCCGTTAGCGAGTCATTTGACTAGGACATACACCCCGGCCAAGTTGCATTCACTTTATTGAAATGGCCGTTCTGCTTGGCTCGCAGCAGAGCAGGTGCTTATCTGAAATCTATCATGTACAGTATGAACCGGCCTACTCCTCAAGGAGCAGGCCGGCACCGTCCGATCACGAAAGGACCGCCCGCGGGTAACAGGCGCGCGCTTTACATGATGGACAAAGATATTATCAAGGAAGCGAAGACTATCGACACCATGGAGACAAGTTTGATAAGTATGTTCAATGACGGACCAGATGTGTCCTTAAACGGGTCTCCAACAGTGTCACCGACTACGCTTGCCTTATGTGCATCAGAGCCTTTTCCGCCGTATTCGCCGGTTTCTATGTGTTTCTTGGCATTATCCCAGGACCCGCCCGCATTAGCCATCATCACCGCAAGCAAGAATCCTGTGACCACGGTACCCACGAGGACTCCTCCAACCCCCTCGGGCCCGAGAAAGATGCCGCTGACGATCGGAACTATGATGGCAATGAGCGATGGCGCAATCATTTCCTTCTGCGCAGATGAAGTGCACATATCCACACACCTGGCGTAATCGGGCTTTGTCTTTCCGCGCATTATTCCAGGCATCTCCTGGAACTGCCTGCGAACCTCCATGACAATTCCCTGCGCCGCCCTTCCAACCGCCTGCATTGTGAGGGCGGAGAATATGAACGGAAGCATGCCCCCGATGAACACCCCAACTAGAACAGACGGGGTCATCAGACTGAAGACTAGCTCACGGCCTGGGTCGAGCAGAAGAATCTGGTCTCGATACGCCGCGATAAGAGCCAGCGCCGTAAGGGCTGCCGAACCGATGGCAAACCCCTTTCCCGTGGCAGCCGTAGTGTTGCCCAGAGAATCCAGAGCATCTGTCCTCTCCCTCACATTTTCTGGCATGCCCGCCATCTCTGCAATGCCCCCTGCATTGTCAGCCACGGGACCGTAAGCATCCGTAGCCAATGTGATTCCGAGCGTGGAGAGCATTCCCACAGCTGATATGGCGATTCCGTAAAGGCCCATTACCTCGTTGCTAGATCCACCCGCCAGATAGTAGCTGGCGATGACTGCAACAGCAACTACCAGGACAGGAATGGCTGTCGAAGCCATGCCAGAAGCCATGCCAGATATTATGACTGTAGCCGGACCGGTAGTGGCGGAAGCAGCCACGGCCTTTGTTGGCTTGTAATCTGCCGATGTATAGTATTCAGTGACCCGGCCGATTACTACGCCTGCAACGAGGCCTGCAATGACTGACCAGAATATGCCCATAAAATCAGGCCCCAACATCGCCCTCACCGCAAACCAACTCGCTACCACCACGATGATCGCGCTTACGTTCACGCCCCGGCGGAGTGCCGCTAGCAACAGCGACTGCTCCACCTCCTCGCCTGTGCGAACGAAGGTGGTTCCAATAATCGATGCGAACACCCCTATCGCCGCCAGGACCATCGGGAATGCGACCCAGTTCACTCCCAACCCAACGGTCGCACCCAAGGCTGAGGTGGCGATTATCGCACCCAGATACGACTCGTAAAGGTCTGCGCCCATTCCTGCAACATCGCCCACATTATCACCAACATTATCGGCTATGACAGCGGGGTTGCGCGGATCGTCTTCAGGTATGCCTTGTTCCACTTTTCCGACTAAGTCAGCGCCAACATCCGCAGCTTTGGTGAAAATGCCTCCGCCCACCCTGGCAAAGAGCGCCATCGAGCTTGCTCCCATTCCGGACGTGAGAAGTGTGGAGGTGATTGCTGATAGGCGCTGAGCAGCATCTGCGATAGGCTGCGCAGAGCTGTAATACCACGTAAGGAGATAATACCATAAGCTTAAGTGAACAAGGGACAACCCCACAACAGTCAGACCCATGACGCAGCCTGACGAAAACGCGACTTGTAAACCCTCATTCAGGCTCTTCGAGGCAGCATGGGCAGTTCGAGCGTTAGCCTGTGTGGCAGTGCGCATTCCGATATACCCGGCAAGGCCGGAGAAAAAACCGCCGCTCAGGAACGCAAAAGGCGTAAACCAGTTCAAAAAATCCATTGCAGCCAGCATGCAAAGCACACCAAACATTACTGCAAAAAATAGAATGACCCCTCTATACTGCCGCCTCAAATACGCAGATGCGCCCTCCCTGATAGCTTCAGAGATTTGGCGCATCTTTTCGGTTCCCTCATCCTTCCGCTTTATGGAGGCAGACAGGCCAGCTGCTACAACCAATGCGATTGCCGCGCTCAAAGGCACCAAGAACGCTAATGCTCCTAAGTCCATTACCCTCCACCCGACACGAACATCGGGTGTAATTCCCCCCCTCCGTGCAGCTAACTAACAATCCTAGGATAACACAGCCCGAATATGCCAGTCAAACCATTTGGGCCCGCCAGCCTCTTCCACATACTCTAAGTACATTACCGCCGCAAGGTCATCACAATGCTCCATGATCAGGCCCCCTTCTATGTTTTTGACTGAAGAAAAGCAAAGAGCCCCGGCAATACGCCGAGGCTCTTGAAGATAAAAAAGAATCCGGCAGCTACCTACTCTCCCAGGCCGTCTCCAGCCTAGTACCATCGGCGATGGAGGGCTTAACTACTGTGTTCGGAATGGGAACAGGTGTGGCCCCTCCGCT
>Ga0208693_1000484_pt1 | contig 32133 bp, 39 predicted proteins | sample AD_UKC071_MetaG_FD_184438 | JGI IMG/M metagenome (GOLD analysis project Ga0208693, IMG submission 184438) | Active sludge microbial communities of municipal wastewater-treating anaerobic digesters from USA - AD_UKC071_MetaG (SPAdes) (version 2) | ecosystem: Engineered > Bioreactor > Anaerobic >... | reverse complement strand
CGCTGACCGCCGCCGCCCTGCCGGAGCGGCAAGCCTATCCGGGCGTGTTCGCGGCGCTGTCGGCGCTGCTGGATGCGGTATGCCATGCCCCCTCGGCGCGCGGCTGGCTGCCGGGGCTGCTGACCTATGAGGCGCTGCTGCTGCGAGAGCTGGGCTATGGCGGCGATGTGGTGCAGCCGCAGGGCGAGGGCTGGGCAGCGCAAATGGCCGCCTTCGATGCCTCCGGCGCGCGGCTTGAGCGCTATCCGCTTGCCGATCGTCGCGGCGATGTTATGGGGGCGCGCACCATGCTGCGCGAGCGGCTGGCCCGGATATCCTAGAAGCGGAACGCCCCATGAAGATTGCGGTATTCGCCGGCGACGGCATCGGTCCCGAAGTCACGGCTGAGGCCGTTCGCGTGCTTGAGGCACTCGACCTGCCGGGCCTCGAACTCACCGAAGGCGATGTGGGCGGGGCTGCCTACAAGAAGCACGGCCATCCGCTGCCCGAGGCCACGCTGGACATCGCCCGCCAGTCGGACGCGATCCTGTTCGGCGCGGTCGGCGATTTCGACTGCGACCATCTGGAGCGCCATCTGCGCCCCGAACAGGCGATCCTTGGCCTGCGCAAGGCGATGGGCTTCTTCGCCAACCTGCGTCCCGCCAAGGTCTTTGCGGGCCTTGAAGACGCCTCGGCGCTGCGCCCGGAAGTCGCCAGCGCGATCGACCTGCTGATCGTGCGCGAACTGAACGGCGATGTCTATTTCGGCGAAAAGGGCATTCGCAAGCTGGACGATGGCCGCCGCCAGGGCTGGGACATGATGTCCTATGCCGAGGACGAGGTGCGCCGCATCGCCCACGTCGGCTTCAAGGCCGCGCAGAGCCGCGCCAAGGCAGGGGAATCGGGCAAGCTGTGCTCGGTCGACAAGGCCAATGTCCTCGAAACCTCGCAGCTGTGGCGCGACGTGATGATCGAGGTTTCGGCTGAATATCCCGACGTGGAACTCAGCCACATGTACGTCGACAACGCGGCGATGCAGCTGGTCCGCAATCCGGGCCAGTTCGACACCATAGTCACCGGCAACCTGTTCGGCGATATCCTGTCGGACCAGGCCAGCATGTGCGTCGGCTCGATCGGCCTGCTCGCCTCGGCCAGCCTCGCCGAAGGCACCTGCGGGCTCTACGAGCCGATCCACGGCTCCGCCCCCGACATCGCGGGCAAGGACCTCGCCAATCCGATGGCGACGATCCTGTCCGCCGCCATGCTGCTGCGCCACTCGCTGGGCATGGAAGCACAGGCCGCGCGGATCGAGGCGGCGGTCGGCAAGGCGCTGACCGACGGCATTCGCGGCGGCGACCTTGGCGGCAGCATGGGCACCCGCGCCATCGGCGACGCGATCCTGGAGCGGCTCTGACATGACCCTGCGCCTCGGCATCGTCCTTCCGACCTACAACGAGCGCGGCAACCTGCGCGGCATGGTCGAGCGGCTCGATGCGGCGCTGGCCGGGATCGGCTGGGAAGTGATCGTCGTCGACGACAACAGCCCGGACGGCACGGCTGACGAAGCACGGGCGCTGGGCCGCGAGGACAGCCGGGTGCGCGTGATCCAGCGGATCGGCCGGCGCGGCCTGTCTTCCGCCGCGATCGAGGGGATGTGCGCCACTGCCGCGCCCGTAGTCGCGGTCATGGACGCCGACCACCAGCACGACCCCGCGCTGCTGCCGGACATGCTCGCCGCGATCGAGAGCGGCGATTACGATCTTTCCTATGCCAGCCGCTTTGCCGAGGGCGCCAGCACCGAGGCATGGGGACGGCCCGACCGGGTCAAGGCATCGGGCATTGCCAACAGGATCGCCAACAAGGTCACGGGCGTCGAACTGACCGACCCGATGAGCGGCTATTTCATGCTCCGCAGCGAAGTGCTGCGCGCGGACGCGCACCGCCTGTCGGGCGTAGGCTTCAAGATCCTGCTCGATATCCTTGCCACGGTCGAACAGCCGCTGCGGATCAAGGAAGTGCCGATGCATTTCGCTGCCCGCGCGGAAGGGGAAAGCAAGCTCGACCGGACGGTGGTGTTCGAATTCCTCGTCGGGCTTTACGACAAGTGGCTGGGGCGGATCATCCCGACCCGCTTTGCCCTGTTCGGCACTATCGGCGGTCTGGGCGTCGTGGTGCACATGGCAGTGCTGGCAACGGTGCTGAACCTGTTCGGCGCCGAGTTCGCGGTCAGCCACTATCCCAAGGAAACCGCCTTCATCGCCGGGCAGACCACGGCGGCGCTGGTGGCGATGACTTTCAACTTCGTGCTCAACAACGAGCTGACCTATGCCGACAAGCGGCTGCGCGGCTTCGTGCCGCTGCTGACCGGCTGGGTGCGCTTCCTGCTGACCTGCGCCTTTGGCCTCCTCGCCAACATCGGCGCGGCGACCGCGCTGGTGCGGATCGGGTTCAATCCCTATCCGGCGGCGATTGTCGGTATCGTGCTGGGATCGGTCTGGAACTTCGCGCTGTCGAGCAAGTTCGTGTGGGGCAAGTATTGAGGCGGGCCTGCCTGAGTCCTCCCCCTTGAGGGGGAGGGTTGGGTGGGGGTGTTTGGACGCTGGAAGGGGTTACCGAAACTGGCGCCGAACCCCCACCCCAACCCCTCCCCACGGGGAGGGGCGATTCAGGGTCGCCCTACCGCCAGCTCCTTAGCCACATCCACTGCTCGAAACTCGGCCGCCCGCAGCACAGCGGGGCGGCGGAGATAATCGGGTAGAAATATGCGAACATCGCCGCGCTGATCGCCAGCGCGGCGGGCATCAGCCAGCGCCAGCGGTCCGGCCGCCGCCACAGCGCCTCCAGCGCCAGCGCCAGGCAGGCCATCAGGAAGGTCGCGGGCAACAGGTAGTGGTAATAGAACTGGATCGGCTTGCTCGATACCGCCCACATCGCCAGCGAAGCGATATAGAGCAGCGCAAAGGCCAGCGCGTCATGCCGCCGCCGCCAGATCCCGGCCCACAGGCACCACAGCACGGCGGGCAGGCCCGCGAGCATGGTGAAGGGATTGCCGATCAGCACGATCCCGCGCTGCGCCCCGTCGACCGGCTGGTAGAGATACCAGATCGCCCGCCAGTTCCCCATCCACTGGTACCAGACCGAGCGATAGGGATGGAGCCGCTTTACGCTGTCCTGCAGTTCCAGCATGTAGCGGTGCCATCCGATCGGATCCCACGGGTTCACCGCGTCGTGCGCGTAGTGGAACGCGGGCCAGTAGGTCAGCCAGTAGACGGCGAGCGGGAGCAGGCCGAGCCACACCCCGGCTTCCAGCAGCGAAATCCCCGGCACCGGCGCGCCCTGCCGCGCCCACAGGAACCGCGCGCGGTGCTGCCACAGCCGCAGGATCAGGAAGGCGAGGCCCGGCAGGGCGATGGCCACCGCGATCGACCACTTCGCCCCCAGCGCCAGACCCGCCAGCAGCCCGGCCAGCGCCAGCCGCCAGCGCCCCTGGTGGGGCAGGCGCACGGCAGCGGCAAACTGCCACAGCGCCGCCATGCCAAGGCCGGCCATGGTCATGTCGAGCATGGCGATCCGGCTCTGGATGAACCACAGGAAGTTCGTTGCCAGCAGGCCGGTGGCGATCAGCGCCGCATCGCGCCGCCCGCTGGCGAACCAGACGAGCCGGGAAAAGGCGAACAGTCCCATCGCCCCGAACAGGGCCGAGGGCACGCGCCAGTAGAGCGGCTTGTCGCCCAGTCCCTGGATCGACCAGGCCAGCACCTGCTTGGCCAGCAGCGGATGTTCGGGATTGGCGCGCACCCCCTCGATCAGCTTGCGCGCGGCGGGAACGTAGTGAACCTCGTCGAAATAGATCCGCGAGGGCACGCCCAGCCGCCACCACACGAGCGCGAGGAAAAACACCGCGATTACCGCGCACCAGTCGGCCGGGTCCTGCTCGTGCGTGAAGGCTGGGCGCATGGCGCTTCGATTATCCGGCGTGGCGGTGGAGCGCAACGCCCTTGCCCCCGCTGTCCGCCACTTCTAAAGCCGCCGACCATGAAGCGCACCACCGGAACCGACCGCACGATCACCCGCAACTGGCGCAAGGCCACCCAGGCCGTGCGCGCGGGCACCTGGCGCAGCGAGCAGGGGGAGACCAGCGAGGCGCTGTTCCTGACCTCGGGCTTTGCCTACGACACTGCCGAAACCGCCGCCGCGCGGTTCCGGGGCGAGCAGCAGGGAATGACCTATTCCCGCCTGCAGAACCCGACCGTGGCCATGCTGGAGGAACGCATCGCCATGCTCGACGGGGCAGAGGCGTGCCGGGTGCAGGCATCGGGCATGGCGGCGATGACTGCCGCGCTGCTGTGCCAGCTGAGCGTGGGCGACCACGTGGTTGCGGGGCGGGCCGCCTTCGGTTCGTGCCGCTGGCTGGTCGATCAGCTGCTGCCGCGCTTCGGCATCACCGCCACCACCATCGACGCGCGCGACAATGCCGCCTGGGAGGCCGCGATCCAGCCCAACACCAAGGTGTTCTTCTTCGAAACCCCGGCGAATCCGACGATGGACGTGGTCGACCTGGCCTTTGTCTGCGGCCTCGCCAAATCGCGCGGGATTGTCTCGGTGGTCGACAACGCCTTTGCCACGCCCGCCTTGCAGCGCCCGATCGAATGGGGCGCGGACGTGGTCGCCTATTCCGCGACCAAGCTGATGGACGGGCAGGGCCGGGTGCTGGCGGGCGCCGTTTCCGGTTCGGCCGATTTCATCAACAACGTCCTGCTGCCGTTCCAGCGCAACACCGGGCCGAACCTTTCGCCGTTCAACGCCTGGGTGGTGCTCAAGGGCCTCGAAACGCTGGACCTGCGGGTAAAGAAGCAGAGCGAAAATGCCCTGCAGGTTGGCCGGTTCCTGGAAGGCCGGGTGCCGCGCATCAACTTCCCGGGCCTGCCCAGCCATCCCCAGCACGAACTGGCGATGAAGCAGATGGACGCCTGCGGCCCGATCTTCTCGTTCGAGGTGGAAGGCCGCGAACAGGCGCACGCGCTGCTCGATGCGCTGGAGCTGATCGACATCTCCAACAACATCGGCGATTCGCGCTCGCTGATGTGCCACAACGCCTCGACCACCCATTACTCGGTCAGCGCCGAGGCGCGCGCTGAAATGGGCGTGAGCGAGGGAATGCTGCGGCTGAACGTCGGGCTGGAAGATCCGCTGGACCTGATCGATGATCTCGACCGCGCGCTGAAGGCGGCGGGACTGTAAGCCATCCCGTCGTCCCGGGCCTGACCCGGAAGCCGTGGCCGCTGTCACGCGGCGTTGCGGCTTTGCGACTGCCAGCGATCCCGGGGCAGGCCCGGGATGACGCGGTGATTTTACGCCGTCCTGCCGCGACCGTTCGCCAACCTGCCCCTTTGGCCCATTGCAGGCCCCGCCCGGGCGCATTACCTTGGCGCGCATGAAGGAGCTGTTCCAGCACCACGCCATGACTGATGGAATGATCGTGCGCGTCGCGGTCAATTTCCTGCCCGATCAGTCACAGATCGAGGCGGGCAAGTGGTTCTGGGTCTATCACATCCGGATCGAGAACCATGGGACGCAGCCCGCCCAGCTGATCAGCCGCCATTGGCGCATCACTGACGGGCGCGGCATGATCCAGCTTATCGACGGCGCGGGCGTGGTAGGCGAACAACCGGTGATCGAGCCGGGGCGCAGCCACGATTACGTTTCCGGCTGCCCGCTGGGCACTCCCCACGGCTCGATGGAGGGGCACTATACCTTCCGCCGGGGCGATGGCTCGACCTTCGAGGCGGCGATCCCGTACTTTCCGCTGGCCGCTCCTGCCGAGGCGGGGTGACTTGCGCCGTCGACCCGGATCAAGTCCGGGACGGCGTTTGGTTCAAGCCCATTGCCGCTTGCCCCGCGCCTCCGCTCCCCATAGGGAAGCGGCATGAAGCGGACCCATCTGCCCCTCAACGCCCTGCGCGTGTTCGATGCGGCGGCGCGGCACCTGTCGTTCACCCGCGCGGCGGACGAACTGGCCGTCACGCCCGCCGCCGTCGGCCAGCAGATCCGCGCGCTGGAGGACGTGCTGGGCGTCGTCCTGTTCCGCCGCACGCCCAAGGGGCTGGAACTGACCGAGGAAGCCCAGGCCGGGCTTGAGGCGCTGCGCACCGGCTTCCTGCACTTCGAGGACGCGGTGCAGGCCATGCAGGCGGGGCAATCGAGCCACGTCTACACCATCGCCGCGCCGCGCGAATTCTATGCCGTGTGGCTCGCCCCGCGTCTCGCCGCATTCCGCGAGGCCAACCCGGAGGTGCAGTTCCATCTGCTGGAGGGCGAGGCGACCGACTTTACCGAGGCCAATCTCGACCTCGCGGTGCGCTGGGCCGAAGGACCCGGCGAACTGGAAGGTGCGCAGCTGGGCGAGGCCGCGCGCTGCGTGGTGGGCGAGGGTGAGTGGATCGCCTGGCCTGGCGATCCCCAGCCGGGCGGGCCGGGCAGCGAGCTGCCGCTGATCGTCGGCGATGCGGGGCTGGCGCTGGCTTCGGCGGCGGCGGGCCTGGGCAAGGCGCGCGTTCCCGCGCTGCTGGCGGAAAGCTGGCTCAGCCTTGGGCGGCTGGGCCAGGCCGGCGAGATCGAACCCTGCCGCCGCGCCTATTGGCTGGTGGCGCCGCTGCCGCAGTGGCGCCAGAAGAAGGTCAGGGCCCTGGTCGCCTTCCTGACTGCCTGACCGTTCCCGTCCGCGCTAACCGCCGGTGGAGTTGAGGTCGCGGGTTTTCAACGCGATGCCCGCCCATTCCGTTGCACCGGCGAATTCATTTTCCATTCAGTGCCTAAGGCGCCAACCTGCCCCCGGTAAGGATCGAAGGGGGACCAGTCATGCAAGCAGCGCGTTTTACCCGCCTGATGCTGATGCCGCTGGCGGCATTGGCCGCGCCGGCGCTGGCGCAGGCAGCCGAGGGGCCGTCGCTGAAGGCCCACGTCAATGGCGTGCGGGCCGAGCGGGCGGAGAGCAAGGCGCTCCGCATCGCCGACATGGAGGTGAAGGTCCGCCTGCGCGGCAGTCTGGCCGAGACAGAGATCACGCTGCGCTTCGACAATCCCTCCGCCGACGTGCTGGAGGGCGATTTCGCGCTCGACCTGCCCAAGAGCTCGGTGGTCACCGGCTATGCGCTCGATGTGGGCGGGACCATGGTCGATGGCGTGCTGGAATCGCGCTACAAGGCGCAGGAAGCCTACCAGAGCCGGGTGGCGGTTCGCGTCGATCCGGGGCTGGCCGAGGTCGACTATGCGGACCGCTTTTCGACCCGCGTATTCCCGATCCCCGCGCGTTCGGGCCGCACGGTGCGGCTGCGGTTCGTGACGCCGCTCGATCCGGCCGATGGCTACCGCCTGCCGCTCGGCATGGATGCGGCGGTCGGGCAGCTGCGAGTGGCGGTCGAGACCTCGGGCCTCGCGTCCGACGCGCGCATCACGCTGCCGCGCGGAACGTCGGGTCGGCTGGTCGACGGCGCGCTCAGCTTCAGCGGCGAGAACGTGACGCTGGGCGGCGACCTGGCGATCGCCCCGGCGCAGGCCGCGCCGCTGCTGGTCAGCGAGCATCCGGGCGAGGGGCGCTTCTTCGAACTCAATGACCGCCAGTCGGCCCTGCCGCCGAGCGGCACGCCTGCCCCTGCCGTCCATGTGTTCTGGGACCGCTCCGTCAGCCGGCTCGACGACGATCTCGCCGCCGAGCGGGCGCTGCTGGGCGACTGGTTGCGGGCCAAGGGGGCGCAAAAGGTTTCCGTCACCCTGTTCGACAGCGCCGCGCCGGAAACCCATGCCGACCTGTCGCCCGAGGCCGCGCTCGGGCTGATCGCGCAGGCGCGCTATCGCGGCGGCACGTCCTATGCGGGGCTGGCCGGGGTCAATGTCGCGCGGGGAACGCCCTGCCTGCTGTTCAGCGATGGGCGGCCAACCATCGACGGACAGGGCCAGGGCCTGCCTTGCGCCGCGCGGGCCGTGACCAGCGGACCGGAAGCGGACCGCGCGCTACTGAACGAGCTGACCGGCAATGCACCGGTGGAGCTGGATACCAAAAACCACGCCGCCGCCCTCTCGCGCCTGCTGGGTGCGGGATCGCCGGTCGCGCGGCTGACCGACGATGCGGGCCGCGCGCTCGACCATGCCGTGCTGGAAGCCGCGCCGGGCGCCTGGCGGATCGTCGGGCGGATGCCGGACAGCGGCGGCCTGCGCCTGACCCTGGCCAATGGCGAGACGCGCAGCTACCGCGCGGCTACGCCGGTCACGCCGATGTTTTCCGGCCCCGGCGCGCTGTGGGCTGCGCGGCGGCTGGCGGCCATCGGTGATGACGCCGGGCCGGACGAGCGGATCGCCTTTGCCCGGCGCTATTCCGTGGCCAACCCGCAGGCGGCCTTCGTCGTGCTGGAAACGCCCGCGGACTATGCCCGCTCCGACATCGAGCCGCCCGCCAGCTATCCCAAGGACCTGCGCGCCCAGTTCGACAGGCTCCGGGCCGACCAGGCGCTACAGAAGGAGGCACGTCAGAAGCAGCTTGGCCAGCAGGTCCGCCAGACCTGGGACGAAGTGGTCAAGTGGTGGGAGACGAAGTACGATCCCGATGCCGCACCCAAGCGCGATGTGCCAAGGCCGGTGGCTGCCAGCGGCGGCGAGGCGGACAGCGACCAAGTGGTCGTGACCGCGCAGCGCGCCGCGAACAGTTCCCGCCCCCGCCGCGAGAGCGTGCGGCCTTCGTCCGTGCCGCCCCCGCCGCCACCTCCGCCGCCGCCCGCCATGGTGATGAGTGCGCCCGCGCCGGTTATGGCCGAAGCGGCGGCCGATGCCTCTGGCGCGGCGGCAGCGCAGGCGGCGCCGGGCGGTTCGATCGCGGTTGAACCGTGGTCGGCGGACCGGCCCTACATCGCGAAGTTCGATGCGGCCGGCGCGGACTATGACACGGCCATCGACGAGCAGCGCGCCAAGTACGGTTCGATCCCGCTGTTCTGGTTCGACGTCGCCGAATGGCACTTCGCCGCCGGGCGCAAGGCCGAGGCGGCGCGGGCGGTGGAGGCCGCGCTGGACCTGCCGACGCGCGACAACCAGACGCTCCAGATCGTTGCCTCGCGCCTGCTGCGCTACGGCAGTCAGGACCGCGCGATTGCCCTGCTGGAACGGCTGGTGAAGCTGGAAACTGACCGACCGCAGCCGCGCCGCACCCTCGCGCTGGCCCTGCTGGAACGCGCGAAACTGCGCAGCGGCGCGGCCCGGATGGCCGACCAGAAGCGCGCCCTGGCCCTGCTGGAGGAGTTGCTGACCACGACCTGGCCCGACCAGTACCGGGGGATCTATGCCATCGCCCTGGTCGAGGTGAACCGCCTGATTGCTCAGTTGGGCGGGCGCGAGGCGAGCGGGACGCGGCTCGATCCGGTGTTGATCCGTCCGCTCGACGCCGGGGTGCGGGTTAGCGCCGAGTGGAACACTCCGCGCACCGACATCGACCTGTGGGTGCGCGAACCCTCGGGCGAGGAGGTGGGTTATTCGCACCGCCTGTCGCTGCGCGGCGGGCGCTACAACCAGGACATGACCCAGGGCTATGGGCCAGAGGAATACATGCTGCGCGTGGCCGGAAAGGGCGACTACGAGGTCCGCGCCAAGACCTTCGCGGCAGACCGCAACAACCCCAACGGTCCGTCCAACCTGACGCTGCGGATCACGTATGATTTTGGCCGCCCGACCGAGCGCGAGGAACTGGTGACGGTGGAAATGAAGCCCGAGGAAAGCGGGATGCGGCTGGTCGGCCGGGTCAAGGTGGACAGGTAGGGACAGGCGTAGTCCTTGCCACACTAATGGTCTTCGTCATTGCGAGGAGCGCAGCGACGAAGCAATCCAGTAGCGGCCTGTCACGGCGCTCCTGGATTGCCGCGCGGCTTCGCCGCTCGCAATGACGGGTGAGGGGGGAATGGCTGGACTTGCCGGCGCCGCCGGCCCCCCTCCCTCAGCCCTGCGGGTTGCCACCTCCCCCAGCGGGGGAGGATCTGGTTACGGGGCGACCACCACCTGGCCGCGGGCCATGACGAATTTCATCGCTTTCAGCACCTTGACATCGGCCAGCGGGTCGCCGTCGACGGCCACGATGTCCGCAGCCTTGCCGGGTTCGATCGTGCCGGTTTCCTTGTCGACGCCCAGCAGTTCGGCGGCATTGATCGTGGCGGCCTTGATCGCCTCGGCGGGGGGCATGCCGAACTTGACCAGCAGTTCGAATTCATCGGCATTGCGGCCATGCTTCGATACGCCCGCATCGGTGCCATAGGCGATGCGGATGCCCGCCGGGAATGCCTTTTGCAGCGACTTGCCGGTGATGCCGATGCGCCAGTCGATCTGCGCCTTGATCGCCGGGGGATAGGCGTTGGGATTGGCGGCGAGGCGCTCAAGGTAGCCGTTCACGGTGGAGAGCGTCGGCACGTAGAAGGTGCGGTGCTCCTTCATCAGTTTCAGGATCTCGTCGTCCATCACGGTGCCATGCTCGATCGAATCCGCGCCGACCTTGACCGCCAGCTTGATCCCTTCCGCGCCGTGGGCGTGGACCGCGACCTTGCGGCCATAGGCGTGCGCGGTTTCGACCAGCGCGCGGGCCTCGTCCTCGGCCATGCGGGTGGCGAGGCCGGTGCCGGAGTTCACGCCTCCGGTGGTCGCGAACTTGATCACGTCGGCCCCGCGTCCGACCTGGCGGCGCACGGCGCGGCGGCAATCGTCGGCGCCGTCGCACAGGTTGTCGGTATGGACCAGCGCCTCGCCGACGTCATCGGCCAGGCCGACCCGCCCGTCCATGTGCCCGCCGGTGGTGGAAATCGATTCGCCGGCATCGACGATGCGCGGCGCCAGCAGCCAGCCCCGGCGCGAGGCTTCCTTCAGTGCCAGCACCTTGCCATGCTCGTCGCCCAGGTTGCGCACCGTGGTGAAACCGGCACGCAGGGTCTTCATCCCGTTCCAGTAGGTTTCGTAGGAATTGAGCGGCAGCCCGTCGGTCATCGCCGCCGCGAGTCCCTCGTTGCCGGCGCGGTCGCTGGCGAGGTGGACGTGGCTGTCGATCAGGCCGGGCAGCACCGTGCGGCTTTTGAGGTCGATCACCGGCGAGCCTTCGGGCGCGGGCACGTGACCATCGAGTACCGAGACGATCTTGCCCTCGTCCACCACGATGGTCGAGGCGCCGCGCGCGGGCTGGCCGGGCACGGCGATCAGCTTGCCGGCGTGGATATAGGTCGGCGCGGCCAGCGCGCTGGTGGCGCCCAGCAGGCTTGCCGCAAGCGCGGCGACGGAACGGAACATTGGGATTCTCCCCGAAGCGGTTGTCTGCCCGCTGGATTATCGGCGCGAGCGGCGAGGGGCAATGGGCCGCGAGGAAAAGGACGCGCGGTTAACCCGCGAGCGCGCCGCGCAGCATGGCGGTCAGGTCGCGCCGCAGCAGGGCGGGGTCGGCTTCGCCGTGCTGGAACCCGATCACTGTTTCCACCGAAATTCCGGCCAGCAGGCAGCCGACCATGAAGGCGGCGTGCTGGGCAGGGACGCGCGGCGGGATCGCGCCCGCCGCCTGCGCGCCCACGATCAGGTCGGTGATCCGCTGGCCGAACCGCAGCTGCACCTCGTCAAACACGCTGCGGGTTTCGAGGCGATTGGCGATCATCGCGCTGAACAGCACGAAATAGGCGCGCACCGCCGTATCGGAGAGTACCAGTTCCACGAAGCGGTCGAACAGGGCGAGCAGCTGGTCGAGCGGGTCGGCCTTGCCGGCGATGGCCACATCAACCTGTTCGTGGACGTGGGCGGAAACGTGCCAGATCACCGCCTCGATCAGCCCGTCCTTCGATCCGTACTTGCGGCTTGCCAGCCCGCGCGAGAAGCCTGCGCCGGTTCCCACTCGCTCCAGCGTGCAGGCCAGGTAGCCTTCGGCCGCGATGATCTCGGCTGCCGATTCCAGCAGCCGGCGCTCCGATTCCTCGCGCCGCTGCGCTTGCGTGCGCCGCGCCGTGGGCGGAGCCAGTTCGACGTTCATCTGTTCCCCGTGCGGCTGGGCCGCCGTCCTTCAAACTTAGTTGTTGACCGTCTACCAACATTAAAATAGCCATTGCGTCAAGCCCTTCGCCAGCCAAGGCGATTCCGGGCACGCGAAGGAGAGCGTGAATGGCCGTTGCCACCGAACTTGCCCAGACGATCATCGACCCCAAGGCCTATTCGCTGCGCGATCCGGTCGACCAGGCCTTTGCGAAGATCCGCGCGGAAACGCCGCTGGACGTCGCCACGCTGGAAGGGTTCGAACCGTTCTGGGTGGTCAGCCGCCATGCCGACATCAAGGAGATCGAGCGCCAGCCCGACATCTTCCACAATGGCGACAAATCGACCTTCCTCACCAACATCGAGGACAACCAGCGCGTCCAGATGCTGACCGGGGGCGAGCCGAACCTGATCCGCAGCCTGGTTTCGGTCGACGGGCTGGAGCACAAGAATCTGCGCGGGATCGTGTTCCCGCACATCACTCCGCGCGCGATCCGGCCGCTGGAGGATGCGGTTCGCGGTATCGCCCGCGAATTCGTCGACCAGATGCTGAGCTTTGACGGCGAGTGCGATTTCGCCGCCGACGTCGCCTTCCTCTATCCGCTGCGCGTGATCATGACCGTGCTGGGCGTGCCGCAGGAGGACGAGGCGTTCATGCTCAAGCTGACGCAGGAACTGTTCAACAACGCCGACCCGGAACTCAACCGCGCCCGCGCCGAACTGACCCCTGAGGAAATGCTCAAGTCGCTGTGGGAAACCACGATGGAGCTGGAAAACTACTTCGCCTCGGTGACGAAGAAGTTCCGTGAGAACCCGACCACCCAGATCAACAGCCTGATCGCCAATGCCAAGATCGACGGCGAGTACCTCAACCACCGGCAGATGATGGGCTATTACATCATCGCCGCCACGGCCGGGCACGACACCACCAGCAACACCACTGCCGGTGCGATGTGGGCCATGGCCGAGCGGCCGGGCATGCTGGAGCAGATGCAGGCCAACCCGGACCTCATCAACGCCTTCGTCGAGGAATCGATCCGCTGGGAAGCGCCGGTCAAGCACTTCATGCGCAGCGCGGTCAGCGATTGCGAGGTTGGCGGGCAGCAGATCAAGGCGGGCGACTGGCTGATGCTGTCCTACCAGTCGGGCTGCCGCGACGAGAGCGTCTGGGCCGATCCGTTCGAGTTCCGGATCGACCGCAAGGACAACCCGCAGATCGCGTTCGGTTACGGCGTCCACGTGTGTCTGGGCCAGCACCTCGCGCGGATGGAAATGCGCATCCTGTGGGAAGAACTGTTCAAGCGCCTCAAGTCGGTTGAAATGAACGGCAAGGGTGAGCGGACGATCTCCAACTTCGTCTGCGGGCCCAAGCACGTTCCGATCCGCTTCAAGGCGGCCTGAGGGGGAGGGCGGCCATGTCCGAAACCCCCTCGCGCAAGTGGCGCTGCCGCAACTGCGGGCTGATCTATGACGAGGCGCTGGGGCTGCCGGAGGACGGCATAGCCCCCGGCACCCGCTTCGAGGACATCCCGGAGGACTGGTACTGCCCCGACTGCGGGACCGAGAAGCAGGACTTCGATCTGCTCGATTAACCGGGCGATTAAATAGACGATTGACCCGGTGGAGCCCACCGGGCATCGTTTCCCCCATGCACACCGAAACCATCCGCATCCCCGTCTCCGGCGGGATCGAAATCGTGGCCGACATGGCCGGCCCGCGCGATGCGCCGATGGTAATCCTGGGCCACGGCGGCGGGCAGACGCGCCATTCCTGGTCCAAGGCGGAACTGCAGCTGGCGGCGGCAGGCTACTGCGCGGTCAACTATGACCTGCGCGGCCACGGCGACAGCGGCTGGTCGCCCGACGGGCGCTATTCCAACGAAATGCGATCGGATGATCTGGCGCAGATCGCCAAGCTGGCCAGGGGGCCGGTGGCGCTGGTCGGTGCCTCGATGGGCGGGGTGACCGCGCTGATCGCCTGCACGCACGGGCTGGATGCCGCCGCGCTGGTGCTGGTCGATATCGTCCCCAAGCTGTCGATCGAAGGGGCCGACAAGGTGCGCGGGTTCATGGGCTCCGCACCCGATGGTTTCGCCAGCCTGGAAGAGGCGGCTGACGCTATCTCGGCCTATTACCCCGACCGGCCGCGCCCCAAGGATCTGTCGGGCCTCAACAAGAACCTGCGGCTGGGCGAGGACGGGCGTTACCGCTGGCACTGGGATCCCCGCATGCTTCAGGACATGCGCGGCGATCCGCACCATCTGCTCACCATCATGGACGAGGCCGACTGGACCGACCGCATCCCGACCCTGCTGGTGCGCGGCATGAAAAGCGACATCGTCACCGAGGACGGGGTGGAAGACCTCAAGCGCCGCATCCCCGCGCTGGAGATTGCCGACATCCGCGGTGCGGGCCACATGGTGGCAGGCGACAAGAACGATGAATTCAACGCCGCGGTGATCGAGTTCCTGACGCGGGTAATGCCGGCGAAGTAGGGTGGGGTGGTACAAGTCCGCAACTTCGCTGACCGTCGCCCCGGACTTGATCCGGGGCCTGGCTTCTTCCTTCTGGCGCGGCGTTGAAAGTTCAAGCTGGACCCCGGATCAAGTCCGGGGTGACGTGTTGGTTTGGCCGGGTGAGGCCTGTTCCGTCAGGCGCTCTTGCTCAGCCCCTTGAGCTTGCGCACCGCGCGGTAGGCCAGCGCCTTGGCGGTGTTCTGGGCCGGGAAGGCGGCGGGGCTGGCGGGGTGCATGCCCAGTTCGCGCAGCATGTGGTTGAAGGCCCGCGCGTCCGCCTCGGCATAGGACCAGTCCGAGCGCCAGGTGACCGACAGCGAGATCGACGGCTCGTCGCCGTTCTGCACCCAGTGCGGCGCCTTGACCGGCACGTGGATCGCCCCGCCCGGCGCGATCGCGATCGGCGTGCCCTTGGCGGAGAAGGCGTCCTGCCACGGCAGGTTGCGGTGGTGCTTGCCGAGGTGGAACTCTTCATGCACCCGGGCCGAGAACATCTCCTCGTCCTCCACCGGAAACAGGGTCATGGTCTTGGAGCCGGTAACCTGAAGCAGGATGTTGTGCTCCGGATCGAAGTGGAACGGCGTCACCCCGCCGGGCGAAGTGATGAACACGAAGCCTTCCAGCTGCATCATCCTGCCGGTGCGCGGCTCCACCACTTCGCGCAGTTCGGCCAGGATCGCATGGAGCAGGGCGGCATAGTCAGGGTGCTGCTCGATCCGCTTGAGCGCCACCCACGATCCCGCCGCGCCGATCTGGCGGATGGTTTGGGTCACCGAAAGCGACGGCGGGGGCACGTCCTCGGGCGCGATCCCGATCGGCAGGGTGCCGGGGTTGTACTCGATCGAGTCTGCTGGCAGCGTCTCGGCCAGGCCCGCCAGCGCTTCCAGCGTCAGCAGCGGATGTTCGGTCAGCGCATGGCTCAGCCGCACCGGCGCGCCGGGATAGGCGGCGGCGAAGGCGGCAAGGGCTTCGGGCGGAAAAACGGCGCGGTCCATGGCGCGACAATCCTTGTGCAGCGGCAATAGCGGTCCCTTGGCGATAGCCTGCGGGAGTTAAGATTGCGTCGCCGGCAGTCGGTCCGCCCGCGCGCAGCGCTTCCCTCCGCCGCGCGGACCCTTTAGGCTGCGGGCAAAACGGAGGGAATGCCATGCCTGTGCTCTATGATTTCGCCCGCGCGCCCAGCCCGCGCCGCGCCCGGATCCTGCTGGCGGAGAAGGGGATCGTCCACGAAACGCGGATCGTCGACCTGGCCGCGCAGGAACAGCTGTCCGATGCCTACCGCGCCATCAACCCTGCCTGCACCGTGCCCGCGCTGGTGCTGGACGATGGCACCGTCCTGCCGGACAATGCCGCGATCGCGGCCTGGGCCGAAGCCGCGCAGGGCGAGCCCGCGCTGATGGGCCGCACGCCGCTGGAAAAGGCCGAGGTCGCCAGCTGGAACGCGAAGATCGAGGGCGAATGCTTCATGGCCATTGCCGAGGCGATGCGCAATTCGGCGCCCGCAATGGCCGGCCGCGCGCTGCCCGGGCCGAACGATTACGGCCAGATCCCCGAACTCGCCCAGCGCGGGCGCGACCGGCTGGACCACTTCCTCGAACGGTTCGAACGCCACATGACCGGGCGTGACTGGGTGGCGACCCAGCACTTCAGCCTGGCCGACATCACCGCCGCCGTGGCGCTCGATTTCGCGAAAGTGCTGCGGGTGGATGCCTATGACGCGGCCCATCCGGCGATTGCCAAATGGCGCGGGCGGCTGGCGCAAAGGCCGGCGTTCAGCCTGTAGCGGCGCGGATGGCCGCTTGCCCGGGGGAGGGGGAGACGGCGCGCTGGCGTCCAGTCACCCCCACCCAACCCTCCCCCTCAAGGAGCAGGATTTCGGGGCAGGATTTCGGGGCCGGATTTCGGGGGAGGGCAGCGCCCTCTCCGTAGGGCAGCCTAGCCCCTCCCCGTGGGGGAGGGGTTGGGGTGGGGGCTCGGCGCCAGCGGGCAGAATCCGCCGCCGCCGCACTGTCATGCCCCATCTTCCGCTTCTGCCTCCCCCGCCGCCACATTTTCCCGCATCCGGTCGATCATCGCGTCGATCTCGGCATAGACCTGCGCGTCGGTGCGGGTGTCCTCTTCCTCGCGGCGCTCCTGCCCGCCATAGCGGTGGCCCCGGCGCTGGCGCAGCAGGAACAGCAGCAGCTGCGTATCATAGCGCCGCCAGGTGGTGACGACTTCGCCCCCGCGCACGACCGGACGCTCCTCCCCGGTCAGCGCGCGTTCCAGCGCGCAGTCCTCCAGACGCTGCATTCCCCGGTCGATCGCCGCCTCCCAGGCGGCGGCAAAGCCTTCGGCGCCGGGCTGGTTGCGCAGGCGGTAAAGCGCCTCGAGGCTCGCCCCGATTTCCCGCGCGGCCTGGGTGACGATCCCGGTGGCGGCCAGCGCGGCGATGAAGGCGCGCTGGCGATCGGGCGTGATCGAATTGCGCCGCGCCGCGCGGTGGAGATAGGGCGAAAAGCCCAGCAGCGGATCGTCCGCCTGGGGCGGCTCTCCGGGAAAGGCGACGGGGCTGGTGCGGCGCGAAGGTCGGTTGGACACGGGGGCTCCTTGCGGATCTGGCCTTGCGGCCTGTTGGATTCCCCTATGGAGGGACACCCTATCGCGGGCAGGGGCGTGTAGGAAAATGCTTTGTGGCGGCAGGCGGCCGGGCCTGGCGCGCTTGGCCGCATTCCGCTTGACCCGGCGCTCAAACCCAACTAGGGGCCCGCGCTTCCGGGGACCATTGCGTCCCGGGTGAGCTGAACATTGGCGGTGCGTCCGGTTTGCCGGATCAGCCGTCAAAGTAACCCGGCCCTCGCGTCCGGGTGGAGCGTTTTCGGCTCGTGACTGACATCGGCGGGGCATGGCCCCGATCCGGCGCATTCGCGGGGTTTGCCGCATTCACTTCACCATGGCGCTTGCTGCCATAACCCAAGGTGAAGCCTTTAATGCCCACTATCAACCAGCTGGTCCGCAAGGGCCGCGTTCCGCAGAAGACCAAGTCCAAGGTCCCTGCGATGGAGCAGAACCCGCAGAAGCGTGGCGTTTGCACCCGCGTGTACACCACGACCCCGAAGAAGCCGAACTCGGCGCTGCGCAAGGTCGCCAAGATCCGCCTGACCAACCAGCGCGAAGTGATCTCGTACATTCCGGGCGAAGGCCACAACCTGCAGGAGCACTCGGTTGTGCTGATCCGCGGCGGCCGTGTGCGCGACCTTCCGGGCGTGCGCTATCACGTGCTGCGCGGCGTGCTTGACACCCAGGGCGTCAAGGACCGCAAGCAGAGCCGCTCGAAGTACGGCGCCAAGCGTCCGAAGTGACCTGACGGCCGCAGGCGTCAGGTCATCCTGAACTTGTTTCAGGATCCATGGTGCCGGAAGCTCAGGTCTAGCTGGAATTACCCGAGCGCCGATCCAGTCCCGCCAAGGTCTCTGAAACAAGTTCAGGGTGGCAGCAGGGGCAGGGCGGCAAGCTCAGATACAAGGAATTTGCGATGTCACGTCGTCGTCGTCCCGAAAAGCGGGAAATCCTGCCGGATCCCAAGTTTGGTGATCAGGTCCTGTCGAAGTTCATGAACAACCTCATGCTCGACGGCAAGAAGTCGGTTGCCGAAAGCATCGTCTACGGTGCCATGGAAACCATGGAAACCCGCGCCAAGAGCGATCCCGTGGCCCTGTTCCACGATGCGCTCAACAACGTGAAGCCGCAGATCGAAGTGCGTTCGCGCCGCGTCGGTGGTGCCACCTACCAGGTGCCGGTCGAGGTTCGCCCCGAACGCGCCCAGGCGCTCGCCATCCGCTGGCTGATCACCGCCGCGCGCAACCGCAGCGAAACCACGATGGCCGCGCGTCTCTCGGCGGAACTGCTCGACGCTGCCAACAATCGCGGCAACGCGGTCAAGAAGCGTGAAGACACCCACCGCATGGCCGACGCGAACCGCGCGTTCAGCCACTACCGCTGGTAAGTCACGCGCCGGTCACAAAACCAACCCAACGGGCAGGAGCCGCCTCGCGGCTCCACCCGGCTCCCTAAGGAACACCCCATGGCACGCGGCCATACCCTCGATAAATACCGTAACTTCGGTATCATGGCGCACATCGACGCTGGCAAGACCACGACGACCGAGCGCATCCTCTATTACACCGGCAAGTCCTACAAGATCGGCGAAGTCCACGAGGGCGCGGCGACCATGGACTGGATGGAACAGGAACAGGAACGCGGCATCACCATCACGTCGGCCGCGACGACCTGCTTCTGGAACGACCATCGCCTCAACATCATCGACACCCCCGGCCACGTCGACTTCACCATCGAAGTCGAACGCTCGCTGCGCGTGCTCGACGGTGCGGTCGCGGCCTTCGACGGCGTGGCCGGGGTTGAGCCCCAGTCCGAAACCGTCTGGCGCCAGGCCGACAAGTACGGCGTCCCCCGGATGTGCTACATCAACAAGCTGGACCGCACCGGCGCCAACTTCTACTACTGCGTCCAGACGATCATCGATCGCCTCGGCGCGGTTCCGGCGGTGCTGTACCTGCCGATCGGCGCGGAAAGCGATTTCGTCGGCCTCGTCGACCTGATCAACGAACGCGGCATCATCTGGAAGGATGAAAGCCTCGGCGCCGAATTCGAATACGTCGATATCCCCGCCGACATGGCCGACAAGGCTGCCGAATACCGTGAAAAGCTGATCGAACTCGCCGTCGAACAGGACGACGAGGCGATGGAAGCCTATCTCGAAGGCAACCTGCCCGACGCCGCAGAACTGAAGCGCCTGATCCGCAAGGGTACGCTGGCCCAGGCTTTCGTGCCCGTGCTGTGCGGCTCCTCGTTCAAGAACAAGGGCGTCCAGGCGCTGCTTGACGCGGTTGTGGACTTCATGCCTTCGCCGCTCGACATCGAAGACGTCAAGGGCGTCAAGGTCGACAGCGACGAGCCCGACAGCCGTCCGCCGGCTGACGACGCTCCGTTCAGCGCGCTCGCCTTCAAGGTCATGAACGACCCGTTCGTCGGTTCGCTGACCTTCGTCCGCATCTATTCGGGCACTCTCACCAAGGGCAGCTACCTGAACTCGGTGAAGGGCAAGAAGGAAAAGGTCGGCCGCATCCTCGAAATGCACGCCAATGACCGCAAGGACATCGAAGAAGCCTTCGCGGGCGACATCGTTGCGCTTGCCGGCATGAAGGAAACGACCACCGGCGACACGCTGTGTGCCGAACGGGCGCCCATCGTGCTTGAGCGCATGGAATTCCCCGAGCCGGTCATCGAACTGTCGGTCGAACCCAAGACCAAGGCCGACCAGGAGAAGATGGGCGTCGCGCTGCATCGTCTTTCGGCCGAGGATCCCTCGTTCCGCGTCTCGACCGACCATGAATCGGGCCAGACGATCATCAAGGGGATGGGCGAGCTTCACCTCGACATCATCGTCGATCGCATGCGCCGCGAGTTCAAGGTTGAAGCGAACGTCGGTGCTCCGCAGGTGGCGTACCGCGAATACCTCGCGAAGCCGGTGGACATCGACTACACCCACAAGAAGCAGTCGGGCGGCACCGGCCAGTTCGGCCGCGTGAAGGTCAAGGTCACTCCGGGCGAGCGCGGCACCGGTTTCGTCTTCAAGGACGAGATCAAGGGCGGCAACATTCCGAAGGAATACATCCCGGCGATCGAGAAGGGCTTCCGCGAAACCGCCGAAACCGGCTCGCTCATCGGCTTCCCGATCATCGACTTCGAAGTGCTGCTTTATGACGGTGCGTACCACGACGTCGACTCGTCGGCTCTGGCCTTCGAAATCGCCGCCCGCGGCGCGATGCGCGAAGTTGCCCAGAAGGCGGGGATCAAGCTGCTCGAGCCGATCATGAAGGTCGAAGTCGTCACTCCCGAGGAATACCTCGGCGACGTCATCGGCGACATGAACAGCCGCCGTGGCCAGATTCAGGGCACCGACACCCGCGGCAATGCGCAGGTCGTCGAGGCCATGGTCCCGCTGGCGAACATGTTCGGCTACGTGAACCAGCTGCGCTCGTTCACCCAGGGACGGGCCAACTACTCGATGATTTTCTCCCATTATGACGAGGTCCCGGCGAATGTCGCGGCCGAAGTCAAGGAGAAGCTTGCCTAACCGGCAGGAACAATCTAGGGGCGGCGCCTGATTCAGCGGGCGCCGTCCAAACCCCGCAGATTCAATTCAAGCGAAAGAAGGTTTGAGACAATGGCGAAGGCAAAATTCGAGCGGACGAAGCCGCACTGCAACATCGGGACCATCGGTCACGTCGACCATGGCAAGACCACGCTGACCGCTGCGATCACCAAGGTGCTCGCTGAAACGGGCGGCGCCACTTTCACCGACTACGCGAACATCGACAAGGCTCCCGAAGAGCGCGAGCGCGGCATCACCATCTCGACCGCTCACGTCGAGTACGAGACCGCCAACCGTCACTACGCCCACGTCGACTGCCCGGGTCACGCCGACTACGTGAAGAACATGATCACGGGTGCGGCGCAGATGGACGGCGCCATCCTCGTGGTGAACGCTGCTGACGGCCCGATGCCGCAGACCCGCGAACACATCCTGCTCGCGCGCCAGGTCGGCGTGCCGCAGCTGGTGGTGTACATGAACAAGGTCGACCAGGTCGACGACGAAGAAATCCTCGAGCTGGTCGAGCTGGAAATCCGCGAGCTGCTCAGCTCGTACGGTTTCGACGGCGACGCGATCCCGGTCATCCCGGGTTCGGCTCTGGCTGCCCTTGAAGGCCGCGATGACAAGATCGGCAAGGAATCGATCTTCGCCCTGATGAAGGCCGTTGACGAATTCATTCCGCAGCCGCCGCGTCCGACCGACAAGCCGTTCCTGATGCCGGTGGAAGACGTGTTCTCGATCTCGGGTCGCGGGACCGTCGTGACTGGCCGCGTCGAGACCGGTATCGTCAAGGTTGGCGACGAAGTCGAAGTGATCGGCCTCAAGGACACCCAGAAGACGGTTGTGACCGGCGTCGAAATGTTCCGCAAGCTGCTCGATCAGGGTGAAGCCGGCGACAACATCGGCGCGCTGGTGCGCGGCCTGAAGCGTGAAGACGTCGAGCGTGGCCAGGTTCTGGCCAAGCCCGGTTCGGTTACGCCGCACACCGAGTTCTCGGCCGAAGTCTACGTGCTGTCGAAGGACGAAGGTGGCCGTCACACGCCGTTCTTCGCCAACTACCGCCCGCAGTTCTACTTCCGCACCACCGACGTGACCGGCGAAGTGATCCTTCCGGAAGGCACCGAGATGGTCATGCCGGGCGACAATGTTTCGCTGTCGGTCAAGCTGATCGCTCCGATCGCGATGGATGAAGGTCTGCGCTTCGCAATTCGCGAAGGTGGCCGCACCGTCGGTTCGGGGGTTGTCAGCAACATCACGAAGTAATATAGGCGCCACTCCGCCGGGGGATTCGCTCCCCCGGCGGACGGTTTTTTCGGAGAGGCTCCGGCCTCTCTTTGCTCTTTCTCATCGGTAGCAGGACACAATGGAAGCTCAGAATATCCGCATTCGTCTGAAGGCATTCGATCACCGCGTGCTTGACCAGGCGACCGGCGAAATCGCGGAAACCGCCCGCCGCACCGGCGCGCTGATCCGGGGCCCCATTCCGCTCCCGACGAGGATCGAGAAGTTTACCGTGAACCGCGGCCCGCACATCGACAAGAAGTCGCGTGAGCAGTTTGAGGTCCGGACCTACAAGCGGTTGCTCGATATCGTGCAGCCCAATGCCACGACCGTGGACGCGCTCATGAAGCTCGATCTGGCTGCTGGCGTGAACGTCGAGATCAAGCTGGCCTAAGCCGCGCTCGACCACAAGTTTCGGACCTTCGGGTTCATATATCTCCGGCTTCGGCCGGTTCCGCGGGAAGACTCCCGCGCGGACACAGGGATACCTCCGGGCAAGTCCCGGGCATGCGTCCCCCGTCTAGCTTCTCTGGAGCCTTGCTCCACGAAGCGCCCAGCCCGGACGGGGCTCGTATCGAACAAATTGGGTTGGACACGCCCGTGGGGATGGTCTCCGCGGGCCTCTGTGTAGGAGAACGGATCATGCGTACCGGCGTGATCGCCAAGAAGGTGGGGATGACCCGCCTCTTCCAGGAAGACGGGCGGCACGTGCCGGTTACCGTTCTGGCCCTGGAAAACTGCCAGGTGGTCTCGGTTCGCACCGAAGATCGCGACGGATATGTCGCGGTTCAGCTCGGTGCTGGACAGGCCAAGCAGAAGAACGTTGCGAAGCCGCAGCGTGAACATTTCGCCAAGGCTGAGGTCGAGCTCAAGGCGCAGGTCGTCGAGTTTCGCGTGGCGGACGACGCCGTGCTTGAAGTTGGATCGACGATTGCCGCTTCGCACTTTGTTCCGGGCCAGCTGGTCGATGTCGGCGGTCACACGCAGGGCAAGGGCTTTGCCGGTGCGATGAAGCGCTGGGGCTTCGGGGGCATGCGTGCCACCCACGGCGTTTCGATCAGTCACCGTGCGCACGGTTCGACCGGTAACCGCCAGGATCCGGGCAAGGTCTTCAAGAACAAGAAGATGGCCGGCCACATGGGCGATCGCCAGCGCACCCAGCAGAATCTCGAAGTGGTTCGCGTCGATGACGAGCGTGGCCTGATCTTCGTCAAGGGCTCGGTCCCTGGCGCCAAGAACAGCTGGCTGACCGTCAAGGACAGCGTCAAGGTCGCTCGCCATGCCGACGCGCCCTATCCCGCTGGCCTGAAGCAGGCCGCCAACAGCAACCAGTCGGCCGCCGCCGATACGCCCGCTGAAGAAGCTGCGGCGCCTGAGGCGACCGAAGGCCAGGAGGGCTAAGTCGTGAAGGTCAAGGTCCTCAACCTCGATGGTTCTGTCGCCAAGGGCGAAGTTGAACTTTCGGATGACGTGTTCGGCCTCGAGCCGCGCGCCGACATCCTTCATCGTGTCATCACCTGGCAGCTCGAGAACCGTCGCGGCATCGCCCGCGCGACCCGCGAGCGTTCGGAAGTTGCCCGCACGGGCAAGAAGTTCGGCCGCCAGAAGGGTGGCGGCACCGCACGTCACGGCGACCGCAAGGCTCCCGTGTTCATCGGCGGCGGCAAGGCCCACGGTGCGCGTCTTCGTGAATTCGATGTGTCGCTGAACAAGAAGGTTCGCGCGCTCGGGCTCAAGATGGCCCTCTCGTCCAAGGCCAAGCTCGGCCTGGTCGTGGTCGACAGCCTCGATGTCGCTGACGCCAAGACGGGCGCTCTTGCCGGTCAGCTCGCCAAGGCGAACTGGGGCAAGAAGGTGCTGGTCGTCGACGGTGAAGCGGTGAACGAAGGTTTCGCCCGTGCCGCTCGCAACCTGCCGGGCGTGAACGTGCTCCCGGCTGTGGGCGCCAATGTCTACGACATCCTGAAGCATGATACGCTGGTGCTGACGCGCGCCGCGGTCGAAAAGCTGGAGGCGCGTTTCAATGGCTAAGGACGCAATCGATACGCGTCACTACGACGTGATCGTGGCCCCCCACATCACCGAGAAGGCGACGCTGGCCAGCGAGCATAATGCCGTGGTCTTCAAGGTGGCGGACAGCGCGACCAAGCCGCAGATCAAGGCGGCGGTCGAGGCCCTGTTCGACGTGAAGGTCGTGAGCGTGAACACGCTGACCCAGAAGGGCAAGACCAAGCGGTGGAAGGGCAAGCCCTATCGCCGCAGCGACGTGAAGAAGGCGGTCGTCCGTCTGGCTGAAGGCCAGTCGATCGACGTCACCAGCGGGATCTGAGGCGCACCATGGCACTCAAGAACTACAACCCGACCAGCCCGGCCCGTCGTGGCCTGATCCTGGTCGACAAGTCGGCGCTGTGGAAGGGCAAGCCGGTCAAGGCGCTTACCGAAGGCAAGCACAAGACCGGTGGCCGTAACAACAAGGGCCATGTCACCTCGCGCGGGATCGCCGGCGGTCACAAGCAGAAGTATCGCTACATCGACTTCAAGCGTCGCAAGTGGGATGCTCCTGCCGTTGTCGAACGTCTGGAATACGATCCCAACCGCACCGCGTTCATCGCGCTGGTCAAGTACGAGGACGGCGAACTCGCCTACATCCTCGCGCCGCAGCGGCTCGCCATTGGCGACACGGTCGTGGCCGGTGAGAAGACCGACGTGAAGCCGGGCAACGCGATGCTGCTCAGCCAGATGCCGGTCGGCACCATCTGCCACAACGTGGAGATGAAGCCGGGCAAGGGCGGCCAGATCGCCCGTTCGGCCGGGACCTACGTCCAGGTCGTCGGTCGTGACCGCGGCATGGTGATCGTGCGTCTGAACTCGGGCGAGCAGCGCTACCTGCGCGGCGATTGCATGGGTACGGTCGGTGCGGTGTCCAACCCGGACAACCAGAACCAGAACTTCGGCAAGGCCGGGCGCACGCGCTGGCAGGGCCGTCGTCCGCTGACCCGCGGCGTTGCCAAGAACCCCGTCGACCACCCGCACGGTGGTGGTGAAGGGCGCACCTCGGGTGGCCGTCATCCGGTCACTCCGTGGGGCAAGCCGACCAAGGGCGCCCGCACCCGCAACAACAAGCAGACGGACAAGATGATTATCCGTTCGCGTCACGCGAAGAAGAAGAGGTAAGCCACCATGGCACGTTCCGTCTGGAAAGGCCCCTTCGTCGACCTGCACCTGCTGAAGAAGGCGGAAGCCGCGCAGGATCAGGGCAGCCGCGCCGGTCCGATCAAGACCTGGTCGCGTCGTTCGACGATCCTGCCGCAGTTCGTCGGCCTGACGTTCAGCGTCTACAACGGCCACAAGTTCGTCCCCGTCTCGGTCAACGAAGACATGGTCGGCCACAAGCTTGGTGAATTTGCGCCCACGCGCAGCTTCCCCGGTCACGCCGCCGACAAGAAGGGCAAGCGCTGATGAGCAAGCAGAAAGCCCCGCGCCGCGTTGGCGACAAGGAAGCCCTGTCGGTTGGTACCACGATCCGTGGTTCGGCCCAGAAGCTCAACCTGGTCGCGGCCCTGATCCGCGGCAAGAAGGCCGAAGAGGCCATGAACATCCTCGCTTTCTCGAAGCGGGCGATGGCGGTTGACGCTCGCAAGGTTCTCGCTTCGGCGATCGCCAATGCCGAAAACAACCACAACCTGGATGTCGATGCCCTCGTGGTTTCCGAAGCCAGCGTTGGCAAGTCGATCACCATGAAGCGGTTCCACACGCGCGGCCGTGGCAAGTCCACGCGCATTCTCAAGCCGTTTTCGCGGCTGCGCATCGTTGTCCGCGAAGTCGAGGAGGCCTGATCCATGGGTCACAAGAGCAACCCGATTGGCCTGCGCCTCCAGATCAACCGCACCTGGGACAGCCGCTGGTACGCCGAGGGCAAGAGCTACGGCAAGCTGCTTGAGGAAGACCTCAAGATCCGCAAGTTCATCGTCGAGACCCTGCCGCAGGCAGCCATCTCGAAGGTGGTGATCGAGCGTCCGGCCAAGCTGTGCCGCGTGTCGATCTATGCGGCCCGTCCTGGCGTGATCATCGGCAAGAAGGGCGCGGACATCGAAAAGCTGCGTTCGCAGCTCGCCAAGATGACCGACAGCGACGTCAAGCTGAACATCGTCGAAATCCGCAAGCCGGAAATCGATTCCAAGCTCGTCGCCCAGGGCGTCGCCGATCAGCTGATCCGCCGCGTTGCGTTCCGCCGCGCGATGAAGCGTGCTGTCCAGTCCGCGCTGCGTCTTGGTGCCGAAGGCATCAAGATCACCTGCGGTGGCCGTCTTGGCGGGGCAGAGATTGCCCGCGTCGAATGGTACCGCGAGGGCCGCGTGCCGCTGCACACCCTGCGCGCCAATGTCGATTACGCCGATGCCGAAGCCCACACCGCTTATGGTGTGATCGGCATCAAGGTGTGGATCTTCAAGGGCGAGATCCTCGGTCATGACCCGATGGCCCAGGACAGGCTGATGATGGAGGCTCAAACCTCCGGCGTCCGTCCGGCGCGCTGAGGCTAGGATAGAGTAAGCACCATGCTGCAACCGAAAAAGACCAAGTTCCGCAAGGCCTTCAAGGGCCGGATCAAGGGCGACGCCAAGGGCGGCACCGATCTCAACTTCGGTTCTTACGGCCTCAAGGCCATGGAACCGGAGCGGATCACCGCTCGCCAGATCGAAGCGGCCCGCCGCGCGATCACCCGTCACATCAAGCGCCAGGGCCGCCTCTGGATCCGCGTCTTCCCGGACGTGCCGGTTTCGAAGAAGCCTGCTGAAGTCCGTCAGGGCAAGGGCAAGGGTTCGGTGGAATACTGGGCCGCTCGCGTGAAGCCGGGCCGGATCCTGTTCGAGCTCGACGGCGTTGCCGGTCCGCTCGCTGCCGAGGCCTTCAGCCGCGCCGCGATGAAGCTGCCGGTCAAGACCAAGGTCGTGGCCCGTCTGGGCGACACCAGCCACCTGGGAGGCGAATAATGGCCAATAAGTCCGAAGATTTTCGCGCGAAGAGCGACGATCAGCTTTCGGCTGACCTGGGTAACCTGAAGCGCGAGGCCTTCAACCTCCGCTTCCAGGCTGCGACCAACCAGCTGGAGCGCCCCGCGCGCATCAAGGAAGTGCGCCGCGATATCGCCCGCATCAAGACGCTGCAGGGCGAACGCGCCCGCGCCGCGAAGTAAGGAGCCCACGAGATGCCCAAGCGTATCCTGATCGGGACCGTGGTTTCCGACAAGACCGACAAGACCGTGGTCGTGAAGGTCGAACGCAAGGTGAAGCACCCGCTCTACGGGAAGATCATCCGTCGTTCGAAGAAGTATCACGCCCACGACGAGGACAATTCGTTCAAGATTGGCGAGATCGTGCGGATCGAAGAGACCCGCCCGCTTTCCAAGCTTAAGAACTGGAAGGTCATCGAGCGCGTCACCGCCGGCAAGACTGCCGCGGTTGAAGCCGACGTCTGACATTTTTGGAACTGCCGGACTGGTTCCGGCAAGCCAGTGAGAAGGAACCGGATCAATGATCCAGATGCAATCCCAGCTCGACGTCGCTGACAACAGCGGCGCCAAGCGCGTCCAGTGCATCAAGGTGCTGGGCGGATCGAAGCGCCGGACCGCCGGCGTGGGCGACATCATCGTCGTCTCGGTCAAGGAAGCCCAGCCGCGCACCAAGGTGAAGAAGGGTGACGTGCACCGTGCCGTCATCGTTCGCACCCGCAAGGACGTGCGCCGCGCCGACGGCAGCGTGATCCGCTTCGACAGCAATGCTGCCGTGCTGATCAACAAGAACGCCGAACCCATCGGCACCCGTATCTTCGGCCCCGTCGTTCGCGAACTGCGCGGCAAGGGCTACATGAAGATCATTTCGCTCGCTCCGGAGGTGCTGTAATGGCCGCCGCGAAGATCAAGAAGGGTGACAGCGTTGTCATCCGTTCGGGCAAGGACAAGGGCCGCACCGGCACCGTCCTTCAGGTTCTCCCCAAGGAGGACAAGGTTGTGGTTTCGGGGGTGAACATCGCTGCCCGCCACCGCAAGCCCAGCCAGGTCAACCCGCAGGGCGGGATCGACCGCCGCGAGGCCCCGATGCACGTCTCGAAGGTCGGCCTTGCCGATCCCAAGGATGGCAAGGCCACCCGCGTCCGCTTCGAGGAGCAGGACGGCAAGAAGGTCCGTGTGGCCGTCAAGTCCGGGGAGAAGATCGATGGGTGACAAGTACGTACCCCGGCTGAAGTCGCGCTATGACGAAGTTGTCGCCAAGGCGATGACCGAACGGTTCGGCTACAAGAATGCCATGGAAGTGCCCAAGATCGAGAAGATCACGATCAACATGGGCGTTGGCGAGGGCAGCCAGGACAAGAAGAAGGTCCAGACTGCCGCTGACGAAATGGCGCTGATTTCGGGCCAGAAGCCTGTGATCACCAAGGCGAAGAAGTCGATCGCGCAGTTCAAGCTGCGTGAAGGCATGCCGATCGGCTGCAAGGTTACCCTGCGCCGCGAGCGGATGTACGAGTTCCTCGATCGTCTGATCACCGTGGCAATGCCCCGGATCCGCGACTTCCGCGGACTGAACCCGAAGTCGTTCGACGGCCGCGGCAACTATGCCATGGGCCTGAAGGAGCAGATCATCTTCCCGGAGATCAGCTACGACCAGATCGATAAGGTGCGTGGGATGGACATCATCGTAACCACCACTGCCAAGACCGACGACGAAGCGCGTGAACTGCTGCGTCTGTTTGGTTTCCCTTTCCCGCAGGATGCTGCCGACGCGCAGCAGGCCGCGTGATCCAGGTTTGAGGAAGAGAGCTTAAGTCCATGGCGAAACTGAGTTCCATCAACAAGAACGAGCGTCGCAAGAAGCTTGTTAAGAAGTACGCGGCCAAGTACGCGAGGCTGAAGGCGGTCGCCGACGACACGTCGCTCGACGATACCGAGCGTCTGATCGCGCGCCTGAAGCTTGCCGAAGTTCCGCGCAATGCCAACCCCACCCGGGTGCGCAACCGCTGCGCCACCACCGGCCGCCCCCGCGGCTACTATCGCAAGTTCGGCCTTTGCCGCGTTGAGCTGCGTGATCTTGCCAACAAGGGCATGATCCCGGGCGTGACGAAGTCGAGCTGGTAAGGATCAAGCGATGGCACTGACCGATCCCCTGGGTGATATGCTCACCCGCATCCGCAATGGCCAGCGCGCTAAGAAGGACTCCGTCCTTTCGCCGGCTTCCAAGCTTCGCGCCAACGTGCTCGAAGTGCTCCAGCGCGAAGGCTATATCCGCGGCTTCTCGGAGGACGCCACCGGCGCTCATCCGCAGCTGCGCATCGAGCTGAAGTATTTCGAAGGCGAGCCTGCGATCAAGCATGTCGCTCGCGTCTCCAAGCCCGGCCGCCGCGTCTATTCGGGTTCCAAGGAACTTCCGGTGGTCCGCAACGGTCTGGGCATCACCATCGTCTCGACCCCGCGCGGCGTGCTTTCGGATGCCGAAGCCCGCGCGCACAACGTCGGCGGCGAAGTGCTTGCGGAGGTGTTCTGATGAGCCGCATCGGTAAGCGTCCGGTTGCCATTCCGAGCGGCGTCAGCGCCGAAATCGCGAACGGCACCCTCTCCGTCAAGGGCCCCAAGGGGACCCTGACCCTGAGCATGCGTGACGAGATCAGCTACACTGTCGAAGGCGATAGCATCCTGGTGCGTCCGGCCAACGACAGCAAGCAGGCGCGGGCCTTCTGGGGCATGCAGCGCACGCTGGTCGACAACCTGGTCACTGGTGTGACCCAGGGTTACACCAAGGTCCTCGAGATCACTGGTGTCGGCTATCGCGCCAACTCGCAGGGCAAGAACCTCAAGCTGCAGCTCGGCTACAGCCATGATGTCGATTTCGTGGTGCCCGAAGGGATCGAGATCAAGACCCCTGACAACACCACGATCGAAATCAGCGGCATCGACAAGCAGAAGGTCGGCCAGGTGGCTGCGGAAATTCGTCGCTGGCGCAAGCCCGAACCCTACAAGGGCAAGGGTATCAAGTATCGCGGCGAGTACATCTTCCGCAAGGAAGGGAAGAAGAAGTAATGGCCAAGCTCTCTCTTTTCGAGCGCCGGCGTCGGCGCGTCCGCACCACGCTGAAGGCTCGCTCGGGCGATCGCCCGCGCCTGTCGGTGCACCGTTCGGGTCGCCACATCTATGCGCAGATCATCGACGATGTCGCCGGCCGCACTGTGGCCGCCGCTTCGACGCTTGGCAGCAAGGGCGGTTCGAACGTCGACGCTGCCGCCAAGGTCGGCTCGGCGCTGGCCGACGCTGCCAAGAAGGCTGGCGTGACCGCCGTCGTGTTCGATCGCGGTGGCTTCCTGTTCCATGGCCGCGTCAAGGCGCTGGCCGATGCCGCGCGTGAAGGCGGGCTGGAGTTCTAAGATGGCTGACGAAACCAACATTGAAGCCACCGGCGTCGCCGTCGAGGCTAGCGCCCCCGAGGGTGGCGAGCAGCGTGAAAACCGCGGTCGTGGTCGTGGCCGTGGCGGCAACGACCGTGGCGGTGACCGTGGTGGCCGTGGCCGGCGCGACGATCGCCGCGGGCGCGGTGGGGATGACGATGGTGGCGAGGAGCTGATCGAAAAGCTCGTCCACATCAACCGCGTCTCCAAGACCGTGAAGGGCGGCAAGCGCTTCGGCTTTGCCGCGCTGGTCGTGGTCGGTGACGGCAAGGGCCGCGTTGGCTTCGGCCACGGCAAGGCCCGCGAAGTGCCGGAAGCCATCACCAAGGCGACCGCTTCGGCCAAGAAGAAGATGATCCGCGTGTCGCTGAAGGAAGGCCGCACCCTCCATCACGACGGCAAGGGCCGTTTCGGTGCTGGCAAGGTCAACGTTCGTTCTGCGCCTGCGGGTACCGGCATCATCGCCGGCGGTCCGATGCGCGCTGTCTTCGAAAGCCTGGGCGTTGCTGACGTGGTGACCAAGTCGGTCGGCACTTCCAACCCCTACAACATGATCCGCGCCACGTTTGATGCGCTGGGTGACCAGACTTCGCCGAAGTCGGTGGCACAGCGTCGCGGCAAGAAGGTCGCCGACCTGCTGGGTCGCGGCGGTGCGAGCGCGGCGGAGGCCCAGGCGGCCGCCGACGCGATTGTGGAGTAAGCGCACATGGCGAAGATCAAGATCAAGCAGATCGGCTCGCCGATCCGTCGTCCGTACTCTCAGAAGCAGATCCTCGTCGGACTGGGTCTGGGCAAGATGCACCGAGTGGTGGAACTGGAAGATACCGCTGAAGTGCGCGGTGCGATTGCCAAGCTTCCGCACATGGTGGCCGTAGTCGACTGACGCCAGTTGACCACGCAGGTATTCGAAAAAGCCCCGGCGGAGACGCTGGGGCTTTTTTGTTGCTGTTGGGGGCAGTGGATTTTGTCTTAGACGATGTGAACGGCTGTGAGGGCCGGTCGTTGAAGTTGTGGTGGGATCGTTAAGAAATGTCGCATGCAAGCGATCAGGTCGTACGCGGCAGCTATTTCTGGGCCGATGTGCTGCGTTTCATTGCCGCGTTGCTGGTGGTGATGGAGCATTCCAGAGACTTGCTGTTCCTGACCGTTGCGGAAGCCGGCAAGCTCAGCCTGATCTGGAAGGCATTTTATTTCCTGACGGGATTTGGCAGCGAGGCAGTGATAGTCTTTTTCGTGCTCTCAGGTTACTGGATCACTTCGGCAATAACGCGCCGGATCGATCGCCAGGCATTCTGGCGCGACTACCTGATTGACCGTCTCTCGCGCCTCTTGATCGTAGTGGTGCCGGTCCTGATCCTGGGGGGATTGCTCGACCTTGCTTCCATCAGGCTTATCGGCTCGCACTATGCGGATGGGGCATCCGGTGCGCTGACTGTTCAGCAACCGGTGTCGGCAAGCCTCAGTCTATCGACTTTCCTCGGCAACCTTGTCTTTCTTCAGAAGCTGGTTGTTCCGACCTTCGGTTCGAACGGTCCGCTGTGGAGCCTCGCGTTCGAGTTCTGGTACTATATCTGGTTCCCCAGCTTATTGCTTCTGCTGACGCGCCGCAGGTTTTCGATTGGCTTGTTGAGCCTGGCACTCGGAGCGCTGTCTCTGGGCCTGGTCGAAGGGTTCGGCGTATGGCTTATGGGCAGTGCGCTGTTCTACCTCGACCGCAGGTTTACTCAATCGGTCACTCCCTGGCTCG
>Ga0208693_1000480_pt1 | contig 32299 bp, 14 predicted proteins | sample AD_UKC071_MetaG_FD_184438 | JGI IMG/M metagenome (GOLD analysis project Ga0208693, IMG submission 184438) | Active sludge microbial communities of municipal wastewater-treating anaerobic digesters from USA - AD_UKC071_MetaG (SPAdes) (version 2) | ecosystem: Engineered > Bioreactor > Anaerobic >... | reverse complement strand
GTCTTCCGCAGCGACCTCAACCCGCTGGCCGGCGTCGTCACCGGCCTCACCCTCTACAACGGAGCGGTCGTCGCCGAGTTGCTGCGCTCCGGCGTCGGCAGCCTGCCCAAGGGGCAGACCGAGGCCGGGCTCGCGATCGGCCTCAGCCGCGGCCAGACCCTGCGCAGCGTCCTGTTGCCCCAGGCGATCACGGCGATGTTGCCGGCGTTGGTCAGCCAGTTGGTCGTCATCCTCAAGGACACCGCCCTCGGCTACCTCATCACCTACCAAGAACTGCTCAACAAGTTCCAGCAGATCGGGTCCTACAAGTCCAACCCGGTGCCGGCCCTCATCGTCATCGCAGCCATCTTCATCGTCATCAACTACGCCCTCACCTCGCTGGCCTCCTACCTCGAGCGGCGAACCCGCCAACGTGGCCGCGCAACCATCCCCAAGGGCGCGATCGGCCCCGCCCCCGTGGACACCCAGCCGATCGCCCGCGCCCTGCACGACGCCGACGAAGAAGTCCTCCACGAGCGCTACCGCGCCCCGGGGCGGACGGACGACGAGCACCCTTAGGTCCACGCTCGGCGGCACCCGAAACTCCTGCTACTCGTCGGTAAGGGACCTATGACCCCCTTCCCGATTCGAGCATCTCTGGCAGGCTCAAACACGAACGCCGCACCGCACCCTAAGGCAGGTCATCACGCATGAAGATCGTCGTCCTCGTCAAGTACGTGCCGGAGCCCACGGCCACCTGGAAGTTCGCCCCAGATCTCACCGTCGACCGCGCCGGCGTCGAAGGGCGCCTGTCCGAGCTTGACGAGTATGCCGTCGAGCAGGCCGCCCAGTTGGCTGAGAAGGGCGTCGCCTCCGAGGTCGTCTTCCTCACCGTCGGGCCCGCCAAGGCCAGCGAAGGTCTGCGCAAGGCGCTGGCCATCGGGGGCGACAAGGCAGTGCACGTCGTCGACGACGCGATCCACGGATCGTGCGCCCTGAGCACCTCGCTGGTGCTGGCCAAGGCGCTGGAGAAGGAAGGCTTCGACCTCGTCCTCACCGGCATGGCTTCGACCGACGCCGAGCTCTCGGTGATCCCGTCGATGGTCGCCGACCGCCTGGGCATCAACCAGGCCACCTTCGCCGGCGAGTTGTCCGTCGAGGGCGGGGCCGTGACGATCCGCCGTGACTCCGACGTGGCCAGCGAGCGGATCACCGCGTCGCTGCCGGCCATCGTCTCGGTGACCGACCAGACGGGCGAGGCCCGCTACCCCGCCTTCAAGGCGATCATGGGTGCCAAGAAGAAGCCGATCACCACCTGGTCGCTGGCCGACCTCGGGGTCGACGCGGCTGCCGTCGGTCTGGGCGCCGCGAGCGTGCGCACCATCGACGTCGCCCCGACACCCGCGCGCACCGCCGGCACGATCATCACCGATGACGGTGAGGGCGCTGCCCAGCTCGCCGACTTCCTCGCCGGTCGCGGCTTCATCTGACCTTCCGGCGACCACGTCGCCGACCCCACCCGACAGACCGCCGCGGCGCCGCGGCATACCAATCCAGGAGACTCATCGTGTCGGAAGTCCTCGTTATCGCCGAGACCACCGCGGCCGGCGTCCGCAAGCCCACCCTCGAACTGCTCACCGCCGCACGGGCGCTTGGCGAGCCCGCCGCCGTCGTCTTCGGCGAGGCCTCTGACGCCGTCGTCGCGCAGCTCGGCGAATACGGCGCCACCAAGGTGTATGCCGTGAACGCGGCCGAGGTGGGCGACTACCTGTCGCTGCCCAAGGCCGAGGCCGTCGTCCAGATCGCCGGCACCGCCAACCCGGTCGCGATCCTCGTGACCAGCGGCCCCGAGGGCAAGGACGTCGCGGCTCGGGTCGCGGTCCGGCTCAACTCAGGCATCGTGCCCGACGCCACTGTCGTGGCCCTCGACGGCGGGAACGTCGTCGCGACGCAGACCGTCTTCGCCGGCCGCTGGCAGGCCCGCAGCCAGATCGTTCGCGGCCCGGCCGTCATCACCATGCGGCCCAACGCCACGTCGGCCGAGGCCGCTGCGGCGTCCCCGTCGGTCGAGACGGTCGACGTCGCCGTGAGCGAGGCCGCCAAGGGCGCCAAGATCACCTCCCGTGAGCCCAAGGTGTCCACCGGTCGCCCCGAGCTCACCGACGCGGCCGTTGTCGTCGCCGGTGGACGTGGCGTCGGCTCCGAGGAGGGCTTCGCCGTCATCGGCCAGACCGCGGACGCGCTCGGCGCAGCCGTTGGCGCATCGCGCACCGTCACCGACCAGCACTGGGCACCGCACGAGTTGCAGGTGGGCCAGACCGGCAAGACCGTGGCGCCGTCGCTCTACCTCGCCGCCGGCATCTCTGGAGCCATCCAGCACCGCGCCGGCATGCAGAGCAGCAAGACCATCGTCGTGGTCAACAAGGACCCCAAGGCCCCCCTCTTCCAGCTCGCCGACTTCGGCGTCGTCGGTGACCTGCACAAGGTCTTGCCGGCTCTCATCGACGAGGTAGGGAAGCGCAAGGGCTGACCCGGCGCCGTACCTCTCCCGTCCAGACGGCACGAAGGAGCTCGATTCCCGATGTGGGTCCGTTTCGTCCTCGGTCTGCTCATGACCGTCGTCTGCCTCGGGATTGCCGGGCGCCGGGCGTACTTCCTCTATCGCGTCGGCAAGACGTTCCAGCCGCTGGAGGCTGAGCGGCGCGTCGACCCCGGCTCGGCGGTGCGGGCGGAGGTCGCTGAGGTCGCCTTCCAACGCAAACTCCTGCGCTGGACCGTGCCGGGTGCCGCGCACTTCCTCGTGTTCTGGGGCTTCATGGTCCTGCTGTTCACGATCGTCGAAGCCTTCATTGGGTTGGTCAAGCCCGACTTCCAGATCCCGATCGTCGGCAACTTCGCGTGGTTCGGGTTCTTCGAGGACCTCTTCGCCCTGCTGTGTGTGGCGGCGCTGGCCGTGTTCACGGTGCTGCGCATCCAGCAGGCCCCGAAGAACCTCGGTCGGCGCAGCCGCTTCTTCGGCTCGCACATCGGCCCGGCGTGGTTCGTCCTGTTCATGATCTTCAACGTCGTGTGGACCCTGTTGGCCTACCGCGGAGCCTCGATCAACGCCCAGGAGCTCCACGAGCCGGCCAACGCCGACAAGATGGGCTTCCTGCACGGGGCGTTCGCCTCGCAGTGGTTCGCCTCGATCCTGCCCAAGACCAACGTCGAGTTCTGGGAGACCTTCTTCCTGCTCCTGTCACTCGCGGTGCTGCTCGGCTTCACGGTGTTCGTCACCTACAGCAAGCACATGCACATCTTCGCCTCGATCCCCAACGTCGCCTTTGCGCGCCGCCCCCGGGCTCTCGGGGCACTGGAGCCGGTCTACTGGCAGGGCACAAAGGTCGACTTCGAGGACCCGGGCGACGACGACGTCATGGGCGTCGGCAAGATCGAGGACTTCACCTGGAAGGGCCTGCTGGACTTCGCGACGTGCACCGAGTGTGGCCGCTGCCAGAGTCAGTGCCCCGCCTGGAACACCGACAAGCCGCTGTCCCCCAAGGTCCTCATCATGGGGCTGCGTGACCACTCGCTCGCCAAGGCCCCCTATCTGCTGGCGGCGAAGAACGCCGACGGAGAGGTGCCCGAGGGCGGCATACCCGAGGCTGCGGCGGCCGAAGCGGCCCGTCCGCTCATCGGCCCCGAAGGCGACGAGACCGCGCACGTCGGCGAGCACGGCATCACCGGCGAGGGCGTCATCCCCTTCGACATGCTGTGGTCCTGCACGACCTGCGGCGCCTGCGTCGAGCAGTGCCCCGTCGACATCGAGCACGTCGACCACATCGTCGACATGCGCCGCTACCAGGTGCTCATGGAGTCGGCCTTCCCCGAGGAGGCCGGCATCATGCTGCGCAACCTCGAGCACGCGGGCGACCCGTGGGGCCTGGGCGCCTCGGCCCGGCTGGAATGGGCCGAGACCCTCGACTTCGAGTTGCGCGTCTACGAGGGCGACAAGATCCCCGACGACGTCGAGTACCTCTACTGGGTCGGCTGCGCCGGCGCTCTCGACGACACCGCGAAGCGCACCGCCCGCGCCGTCGCCACCCTGTTGCACGAGGCTGGGGTCGAGTTCATGGTGCTCGGCGAGGCCGAGTCCTGCACCGGTGACCCGGCCCGCCGGATGGGGCACGAGTTCCTCTTCCAGATGCTCGCGATGCAGAACGTCGAGGTCCTCAACGAGGCCGGAGCCAAGCGGATCGTCGTCACCTGCGCCCACTGCTACAACACGCTGGCCAACGAGTACCCGCAGGTCGGCGGCCACTACGAGGTTGTCCACCACACGACGTTGCTGGCCCGTCTCGTCGCCGACAAGCGCCTGACCCCGGTCCAGCGCGTCGACGCCGCAGTGACCTACCACGACCCGTGCTACCTCGGTCGGCACAACCGGATCTTCGCCGCCCCTCGCGAGGTGCTCGGCGCGATCCCCGGCACCCGGGTCCAGGAGATGCCGCGCAACCGCGAGAAGTCGTTCTGCTGCGGCGCCGGCGGCGCCCGGATGTGGATGGACGAGAACCTCGGCGAGCGGATCAACCAGAACCGCGCCGACGAGGCCCTGGCCACCGCCCCCGATGTCGTCGCGGCGGCCTGCCCCTTCTGCATCACGATGCTCTCCGACGGCGTCGCACAGCGCCAGCAGGAGGGCACCGCGGCCGCGACCGTCTCGGTGACCGACGTGTCCGAGGTGCTGTTGCGCTCGGTCCGACCCGATCTCGTCGACTCGTTGTCCGCCTCCTAGCCCGCGTGGGCGGCATACCCGCCGTGCGCCCGCGCCCGCTCTCGAACTGAATAGCACCAGACCTGCCCGCCACCCGCCCAATCCCAGCAAGGACTCGCCATGACCGACACCGCCCAGACCCCCTCACACGCGCTCGGCGCAGGCCTGGACCTGGAGAGCCTCAACCTCATGCTCGAGGCGCTCGGCGACTTCGTTGACGCGGCCCTCTCCCCCGAGTTGCAGCTTGAGCTCGACCACGAGGACCGTTGCCCCGAGGACATCGTGCGCTCGATGAGCGACCCCGAGCAGTTGGGCGTTCAGTTGGTCTTCATCCCCGAGGCCTACGACGGGATGGACGGCGGAGCCTTCGACGCCTACCGGGTGTGCGAGGTCATGGCGCGCAAGGACATCGGTCTGGCCACCGCGGTCTTCGCGACCTTCCTCGGCTCCGACCCCATCGTCGTCGGCGCCACCGAGGAGCAGAAGCAGGAATGGCTCGGCGCCATCGCCCGCGAGGGTGTCGTCTTCGCCTACGGCGCCACCGAGCCTGAGGCTGGCTCCGACCTCGGCGCCCTGGAGACCACCGCGACCCCGGTGAAGAACGACGACGGCGAGACCGTCGAATACATCATCAACGGCCGCAAGCAGTGGATCTCCAACGGCACGATCGCCGACTTCACGACGATCCTGGCCAAGACCGACGCCGGCCCCTCGTGGTTCGTCGTGCCAAAGGATGCCGCTGGCTTCGCGTCGGCACCGCCGGAGGACAAGCACGGCCTGCGGTTGTCCAACACCGCCGCACTCTTCCTCGACGACGTGCACATCCCCGCGCACAACCTCATCGGTGGCGTCGAGGGCAAGGGCCTCATCCAGGCCCAGCAGGTCTTCGGCTACACCCGACTCATGGTCGCGGCCTTCGGCCTCGGCGGCGGCTGGGAGGCCCTGGACCGGGCCATTCAGTACTCCATGAACCGCGTGCAGGGCGGCTCGCTGCTGTGTGAGAAGCAGGGCTACACCCACAAGCTGATCATCCCCCACGTCGTGCGCCTGGAAGCAGCCCGCGCCTTCATCGAGGACACCGCCGACAAGATCGACCGTGGCCTCGGCGCCGACGGCGCGATGAACTGCGAAGGCGCGATCGCCAAGTACCTCGCGACCGTGGCCGGCAACGCCGCAGCCGACGACGCGATCCAGGCCCACGGCGGTTACGGCTACACCCGGCCCTATGTCGTCGAGAAGGTCAAGCGCGACGTCCGGATCACGACGATCTACGAAGGCACCTCCGAGATCATGGAGATGACCATCGCCCGTGAGCGTTGGCAGCAGCACCTGAAGACCCAGGGCGGCTACTACCGCACCAAGGCCGCCGAGTTGCGCGCCGTGCACGCCCAGAACTCCAACGTCGGTGCCGACATCGCCGCCCTGGCCAACGACGCCATGGCGATCGTTCTCGAGGCCTGCCGCACCGGGCGCCTGACCCGCAACCAGCACATCCTCTTCCGCCTGGGCGAGCTCATTTCCTACTGCGAGGGCGCCGAGATCTTCGCCAAGCGCGCCGCCGCGGCAGCCAATGACAGCGCCCACGAGAAGAGCCTCAAGCGGTTCGACGCCAACACCTTCGCGCTCATGTCCCGCGTTTACGCCCGGGAGGCCGCCGCTCGCGTCGCCCTCGACGGGTCGCGGTGGGTCGCCGGTGCGGCCGACCCGGGGTCGCCCGCGCTCGCCGCGGTGAACGGCATACCCACGGCTGCGATCCAGACCGCGCAGGCGGGGCTGGTCACGGACATGGACGCCGTGGCCGACGCCATCTACGGCCGCAACTAAGCACCACCGCCGGCCCCCTGTCTCCATCTAGCGCTTCCGCAACGCTTCCCGATCGCAACACGCCTCGACTGCCTGTGCACCACCGGAAGGACACCACACCATGACCGACGTCAACCCCGTCGCCGTCGTCGGCATCGCGGCCATCATGCCGATGGCCCCTGACGCCGATGCCTTCTGGGCCAACATCACGGGAGGGCGGTACTGCGTCACCGACGTGCCGCCGGAGCGCTGGAACCCCGCGCTCTACTACTCCCCCGATCACTCGGCCCGGGACAAGACGTACTCGACGATCGGCGGCTGGGTCCGCGAGTTCGAGTGGGACCCGATCCGGTGGAAGTTGCCCATCCCGCCGACGGTGTCGGCGCAGATGGACCAGGGTCAGCGGTGGGCGTTGTCGGCGGCCCGCCGGGCCCTCATGGATGCCGGGTGGCCCAAGTGGACGGTCGACAGCGACAAGGTGGCGGTCATCCTCGGCAACGCCATCGGCGGCGAGAAGCACTACCTGTCGAGCATGCGTATCCAACTGCCCGAGGCGCTGCGGCGGGTTGCCGAGTCGGCGACCCTGCAGACCCTCCCGGCCGACATGCAGCACAAGATCGTCGAAGAGGCCCGGGCGCTCTACCTGGACAACATGTTCGAGATCACCGAGGACACCATGCCCGGTGAGTTGTCCAACGTCATCGCCGGCCGGATCGCCAACGTGCTCAACCTGCGTGGCCCCAACTACACGACCGACGCCGCCTGCGCGTCCGGCCTGGCCGCGCTCAACTCCGCGATCCTCGGCCTCAACGACCACCAGTACGACGCGGTGATCACCGGTGGCGTCGACCGCAACATGGGTGTCGACGCCTTCGTCAAGTTCTGCAAGATCGGTGCCCTGTCGGCCACCGGCACCCGGCCCTTCGACGCCGGCGCCGATGGCTTCGTCATGGGTGAGGGCGCAGCCTTGTTCGTCCTCAAGCGGCTCGCCGACGCCGAGCGCGACGGCGACAAGATCTACTCCCTCATCCTCGGCATCGGTGGCTCGTCCGACGGCAAGGGCAAGGGCATCACCGCCCCCAACCCGGTCGGGCAGAAGCTCGCCATCTCTCGGGCCTGGGAGCGCGCTGGGGTCGACCCGTCCTTGGCCACCGCGATCGAGGCGCACGGCACCTCGACCCGCGTCGGCGACGCTTCCGAGTTGGAGAGCGTCCTGGCGATCTTCGGCGCGGCCGGGGCCAAGCCCGGCTCGATCGCCCTCGGCTCGGTGAAGTCGAACATCGGCCACCTCAAGGCCGCCGCAGGCACCGCTGGCCTGTTCAAGATGGTCAGGTCGCTGCACGAGAAGGTCCTCACCCCCTCGCTCGGCTTCGTCACCCCCAACGAGAACGTCGACTGGGACCGGCACCCGTGCAAGGTCAACACGACCCTGCGCCCATGGGACAACGCCGGCCCCGACGGCGTCCGTCGCGGTGGCGTCTCCGCCTTCGGCTTCGGCGGCACCAACTTCCACGTCGTCGTCGAGGAGTACATCCCCGGCCGGCACAAGGCCCAGCCGAAGACCTTCGCCTCCGCCGCGCTCCCCCAGGCCGCCGCGACGTATGCCGCGTCCGCCCCGTCCGCAGGCGTCACCGCCTCCGTGGCGGCCGGCCCGAGGAAGGCTCCGCTGCGCGGTGCTCTCGTGCTTGGTGGCCGTGACGACGCCGACGTGCTGGCGCAGGTCCAGGCCGTGCTGGCCCAGGCCCAGGCGGGCACCGCCCCGGCGATCGTCGCTCCCGACCCGGCGCTGGCCGATGCGGCCGTGCGCGTGGCCGTCGACTATGCCGACGCCAAGGACCTGGCGGGCAAGCTCGACAAGCTCGCCAAGGGGCTCGCCTCGGGCAACCCGGCGATCTTCAAGATGCTCCGCCAGCAGGGCGTCTTCCTCGGCCGCGGCCCGGCCCCCAAGGTGGCCTTCCTCTACACCGGCCAGGGCAGCCAGTACGTCAACATGCTCAAGGGCCTCAACTCAGAGCCCATCGTCAAGGCGACGTTCGACGAGGCTGACAAGGTCATGACCCCGCTGCTCGGCCGCCCGTTGACCTCGTTCATCTACGTCGACGGCAACGACGAGAAGGCGGTCAAGGCCGCCAACAAGCAGCTCATGCAGACCGAGATCACCCAGCCGGCCGTGCTCGCAACTGACCTGTCGCTCACCCGTCTGCTCGCGGCATACGGCATCGCTCCTGACATGGTCATGGGCCACTCCCTCGGTGAGTACGGCGCGCTGGTCGCCGCCGGCTCGCTCACCCTCGATGCCGCCATGGAGGCGGTCAGCGCCCGAGGCCGCGAGATGGCCAAGGTGTCCATGGAGGACAACGGCGCGATGGCTGCCGTCTTCGGCCCGTTGGACGAGATCCAGCGCACCGTCGACGCCGCCGAGGGCTACGCCGTGGTCGCCAACATCAACTCCTACAACCAGGCAGTTGTCGGCGGCGCCACCAAGGCCGTCGAGACGATCATGGAGCAGTTCGTCGCGAAGGGCATCAACGCCATTCGGATCCCGGTGAGCCACGCCTTCCACACCTCGATCGTCGCCCCCGCGTCGGTGCCGTTCGTCAACGCCCTGCGTCGGCTCAACCTGGTCGGCCCGAAGCTGCCGATCGTCGCCAACGTGACCGGCGAGTTCTACCCCGCCGACGCGAGCACCGAGACGATGCTCGACTACACGGGCAAGCAGATCGCCTCACCGGTGCAGTTCGTCAAGGGCCTGCAGACCCTGTATGCCGCCGGCGCCCGCGTCTTCGTCGAGGTCGGCCCCAAGAAGGCCCTGCACGGCTTCGTCGAGGACGTCCTCGGCAGCCACCACGACGACGTGCTCGCCCTCTTCACCAACTTCCCGAAGCTCGCCGACGACGCCGCGTTCAACCAGGCCCTCTGCGGTCTGTATGCCGCCGGGCTGGGTCTGCGCCCGGCCGCTCCGGTCGCTGCCCCCGTGGCGGCGGCTCCGGTCGCCGCTGCGTCAGCCGCCGCGCCGGTCGTGACCACCTCCGTTTCGGCGGCCCCCGGCGCCGCTGCGAGTGCTGCCGGAACCCCCTCGGAGTCGGTCATCACCGAGTTGGGCAAGCTCTTCGCCGGTGTCCTCGAACAGGGCATGAAGCTCTATGGCTTCCCGGGCGGCGCTGCTGGCGCCCCCGGTGCCGGCGACACGGCATACCCCGTGGCAGCCCCGGCCGCATCTGAGAGTGCGCCGACTGCGCCCGCTCAGGAGCCGGTCGTCATCAGCGGCGCCGGGCTTGGACTGCCCGGTGTCGACCCCATGTTCGACGACGCCAACATCGCCCGGATCCTCGGCGGCCAGCAGTTCATCAGCCAACTCCCGGCAACCGTCCGCACCAAGATGGCCAGGATGCGGGTCACCCGACTGGTCAAGGACGCCACCACCGGGTCGGGCAGCTTCCAAGTCATCGACAACGAGGCCGACGTCGTCAAGCTTGCCGGTCAGCGCGCGCCGCTGGACGTCGTCAAGCAGTACGGGATCGACCCGGGCCGCGACGCCGCACTTGACACGACCACGCGGATGGCCCTCGGGGCCGGTTTCGACGCGCTGCGGGATGCGGGCATCCCGTTGGTGATGCACTACAAGAAGACGACCATCGGCTCGCAGCTGCCCGACCGCTGGGGCCTGCCGCACTCGATGCGCGACGACACCGGGATCATCTTTGCCTCGGCGTTCCCCGGCTATCACAACCTCATCGAGCAGGTCAGCCACTACACGGAGGACCGCGCTCGCCGCGAGCACCTGCTGGCCCTTGAAGGCGTGCGGACCGTGTTGACCGGCAGCGAGCCGGTCTGCGCCGAGATCGACGCGCTCATCGCCCAGCTCAAGCGCGAGATCGACGAGAACCCGTTCGACTTCGACCGCCGGTTCCTCTTTCGGGTGCTGTCGATGGGGCACTCGCAGTTCGCCGAGATCATCGGCGCCCGCGGCCCCAACACGCAGGTCAACGCTGCCTGCGCCAGCACCACCCAGGCCGTCTCGATCGCCGAGGACTGGATCCGCTCCGGGCGGGCCCGTCGGGTCATCGTCATCTCCGCTGACGACGCCACTGGCGAGCAGCTCATGCCTTGGGTGGGCACCGGCTTCCTCGCCTCCGGCGCGGCCGCCACTGACGAGCGGGTCGAAGATGCGGCCACGCCGTTCGACCGGCGTCGGCACGGCATGATCATCGGCGCGGGTGCGGCGGCCCTGGTCGTCGAGTCGGCCGAGGCCGCTCGCGAGCGTGGCATCCAGCCGATCGCCCAGGTGCTTGGCTCAGTCATCGCCAACAGCGCCTTCCACGGCACCCGGTTGGACATCGACCACATCAGTGGCGTCATGGAGACTGTTGTCACCGAGGCCGAGCGTTGGGGCATCGACCGGCACGTGATCGCGCCGTCGTTGATGTTCATGTCCCACGAGACCTACACTCCGGCCCGTGGCGGCAGCGCCGCAGCTGAGATCAACGCCCTGCGCAAGGCCTTCGGTGCCGATGCCGACAAGATCGTCATCACCAACACCAAGGGCTTCACCGGTCACGCCATGGGCGCCGGTGTCGAGGATGTCGTCGCCGTCAAGGCGTTGGAGACTGGGCTCGTCCCGCCCGTCCCCAACTACAAGGAGCCCGACCCCGACCTCGGCGCACTCAACCTGTCCAAGGGCGGTTCCTACCCGGTGGGCTACGCCCTGCGCCTGGCGGCGGGCTTCGGCTCGCAGGTTGCCATGTCGCTGCTGCGTTACGTCCCCATGCCCGACGGTCGCCGTCGCTCCCCCAACGAGCTGGGCTACGCCTACCGCGTCGTGGACCAGGCCGCGTGGCAGCGTTGGCTGGACTCGCTGTCCGGCCACACCGGCAGCCAGCTCGAGGTCGACCACCGTCGGCTGCGGATCGTCGACGTCGGCGCGCCCGCGGTCGCGGTCGTCTCCACCACCTCCGTGCCCGTCCCGTATGCCGCGATGAACCGGTCCACGGGCAGCGCACCTGCTGCTGCGGTTGCGGTTGCGGTCGCGCCCGTCGTCGTCGCCCCTGCGGCTGCTGCGGCTGCACCCGCACCGGTCGTGGCACCCGCACCGGTCGTGGCACCCGCCCCGGCTCCGGCCCCCGTGGCTGCGCCCGTCGCCGCTCCGGCGCCGGTCCCGGCTACTCCGGCGGTCGTCACCGACCCGGTCCTGGACACGGTGACGGGGATCGTCGCGGGTCTGACGGGTTACCCGTCCGACCTCCTGGACCCCGACCTCGACCTCGAAGCCGACCTCGGAGTCGACACCGTCAAGCAGGCCGAGGTCTTCGCCGCCGTCCGCGAGCACTACAACGTCGAACGCGACGACACGATGAAGCTGCGCGACTTCCCGACCCTGCGCCACGTCGCCGGGTGGGTTCGTGGCAAGGCCGGGCTCCCCGAGCCCACCGCCGCTGCTGCACCGGCTCCGGCCGCTGTTGCCGCACCCGCGGCGGTCGCCGCCCCGGCGGCTGCAGCGGTCGTCACCGACCCGGTCCTGGACAAGGTGACCGAGATCGTCGCCGGCCTGACGGGCTACCCGTCCGACCTGCTCGACCCCGACCTTGACCTCGAAGCCGACCTCGGAGTCGACACCGTCAAGCAGGCCGAAGTCTTCGCCGCCGTCCGCGAGCACTACAACGTCGAACGCGACGACACGATGAAGTTGCGCGACTTCCCGACCCTGCGCCACGTCGCCGGGTGGGTTCGTGGCAAGGCCGGGCTCCCCGAGCTCACCGCCGCTGCAGCACCGGCTCCGACCGCTGCCCCGATGGCCGAGTCCGCGGCATACGCTGCCGCCCCGGTGGCCGCTGCCGCGGTGAGCGACCCGGTCATCGCGAAGGTGACCGACATCGTCGCCGACCTGACCGGCTACCCGGCCGACCTCTTGGACCCCGACCTCGACCTTGAGGCCGACCTGGGCGTCGACACTGTCAAGCAGGCCGAGGTCTTCGCCGCGGTGCGTGAGCACTACGGCGTGGAGCGCGACGACGCGATGAAGCTGCGCGACTTCCCGACCCTGCGCCACGTCGCCGGGTGGGTTCGTGGCAAGGCTGGGCTCCCCGAGCCCACCGCCGCCCCGGCTGCAGCACCGGCCGCCCCCGTGGTCGCTGCTGCGGCTCCGGTCGCCTCCCCTGTCGTCTCGGCCCCCGTGGCACCGGCCTATGCCGAGCCGGCACCGGTCGCGGCGCCTGCGGGCGATTCAGTCATCGACAAGGTCATCGAGATCGTGGCGCAGCTGACCGGCTACCCGGCCGACCTGCTGGACCCCGACCTTGACCTTGAGGCCGACCTCGGCGTCGACACCGTCAAGCAGGCCGAGGTCTTCGCCGCCGTCCGCGAGCACTACAACGTCGAGCGCGACGACACGATGAAGCTGCGCGACTTCCCGACGATCAAGCACGTCGCCGGGTGGATCCGCGGCAAGGCCGGCATCCCTGAGCCGTCGGCGGCACCCGTCGCCGCCGCGCCTGCAGCGGCCTCCGTCGAGACCGCCCCGGTCGCGGCCGCCGCGCCGGCAGGCACTGACGAGGTGACCCAGAAGGTCATCGAGATCGTGGCTCAGCTGACCGGCTACCCGGCCGACCTCCTGGACCCCGACCTCGACCTTGAGGCCGACCTCGGCGTCGACACCGTCAAGCAGGCCGAGGTCTTCGCCGCCGTCCGCGAGCACTACAACGTCGAGCGTGACGACACGATGAAGCTGCGCGACTTCCCGACGATCAAGCACGTCGCCGGGTGGATCCGTGGCAAGGCCGGCATCCCCGAGCCCACCGCTGCCCCGGCAGCGGCACCGGCCCCGGTTGCCGCGCCCGCGGCATACGCCCCGGTGGTTGCCGCGACCACGGCGGCGCCGGTCGCGTCGGCACCCGTCGAGACCGCCCCGGTCGCGGCCAGCGCGCCGGCAGGCACTGACGAGGTGACCCAGAAGGTCATCGACATCGTGGCTCAGCTGACCGGCTACCCCGCCGACCTCCTGGACCCCGAGCTTGACCTCGAAGCCGACCTCGGCGTCGACACCGTCAAGCAAGCCGAGGTCTTCGCCGCCGTCCGCGAGCACTACAACGTCGAGCGTGACGACACGATGAAGCTGCGCGATTTCCCGACGATCAAGCACGTCGCCGGGTGGATCCGCGGCAAGGCCGGCATCCCCGAGCCCACCGCGGCCGGAGCAGCGCCCGCAGCCGCTGGGGCCACGGCCGAAGCGGCACCCGCCGCAGCGGCAGCCGCTTCGGCGCCTCAGGTCATCCAGGGCAGCCTGTCGGCCATCGACGCGCTCCCCCGGCGGATCCCGATCGCCTTGCTGCGCCCCAGCCTGGCCCAGAGCGTCGACACCGGCGTGCTCCTCGACGGTGCCCGAGTCGTCGTCATGCTCGACGAGGGCAGTGTCGGTGACGCGTTGGTCAAGCGACTGGCCAAGGCCGGCGCGACCGCGCTCGTCCTGCCGGTCGGCATCTCGACCGACGACCTCTCGGCCCAGTTGGACACCTGGCTGGCCGACGGCCCGATCGCGGGCGTCTACTGGCTCCCTGCGCTCGACGACGAGGGCAGCCACGGCGACCTCGACCTGGAGTTCTGGACCGAGTGCCTGCGCCGTCGCGTCAAGCGGCTCTACACGACGATGCGCCGCATGTGGGACGACGCCCCGTTCCTGGTGTCGGCCACTCGATTGGGCGGTCGCCATGGCTACGACGCCCCCGGCGCCGTCGCCCCCATGGGCGGCGCCGTGACCGGCTTCACCAAGTCCTACAAGAAGGAGCGCCCGGACACCCTCGTCAAGGCCGTCGACTTCCCGGCCAGCCGTAAGACGGCCGCGATCGCCGACGTCCTCATCGAGGAGACCCTGCGCGACCCGGGTGCCGTCGAGGTCGGACGCCTCGAAGGCCAGCGCTGGGGCGTCGGCTTCGCTGAAGTTCCGTTCCCCGCGCTCGGCGCCGATGGGTCCCCCGACGGGGACGGAGGTATGCCGCTCACGCCCGAGTCGGTCTTCCTCGTGACCGGTGCCGCGGGCTCGATCGTCTCGGCGATCACGGCCGATCTGGCCAAGGGCGCCGGCGGTGGCACCTTCCACCTGCTGGACCTCACCCCGACGCCGGACGCCAATGACGCCGACCTCGCTGCCTTCCGCACCGACAAGGACGGCCTCAAGGCCACCCTGGCCGCGCGGATGAAGGCCGCAGGTGAGCGCCCGACGCCCGTCGTCATCGACAAGGAACTAGCCCGGATCGAGCGGCTCGCCGCGGCGCTGACGGCCATCCAGGCCGTCGAGGCCGTGGGCGGCGTCGTCCACTACCACTCCGTCGACCTCACCAACGCCGAGGCGGTGGCGGCCGTCATGGCCGACGTGGCCGAGCGCAGCGGCAAGATCGACGTCCTCCTGCACGCGGCCGGGCTGGAGATCAGCCGCAACTTGCCGCAGAAGGAGCCGCGCGAATACGACCTCGTCTTCGACGTCAAAACCACCGGGTGGTTCAACGTGTGGTCCGGCGCGCGCAGTATGCCAGTCGGTGCGGTCGTCGCGTTCTCCTCGGTCGCCGGGCGGTTCGGCAACCAGGGCCAGACCGACTACAGCGCCGCCAATGACCTGCTGTGCAAGGTTCTCTCGTCCTTCCGCCACACCCGGCCGCAGACGCGTGGGCTGGCGCTGGACTGGACCGCCTGGGGCGGGATCGGCATGGCCACCCGTGGCTCCATCCCCAAGATCATGGAGATGGCCGGCGTGCAGATGCTGCCGCCGGACGCCGGTGTCGCGTGGATCCGGCGTGAGGTGACGAGCACGGCATACAGCGGCGAAGTGGTTGTTGCCGGCGTCCTCGGGATGATGGCGCAGGAATACCACGAGACCGGCGGCGCAGACCCGGCCGCCCTCGCGGGTGCCGGCCCCCACGGCCCGATGGTTGGGACCGCCTCGGCCAGCGTCCACAACGGTCTGGTCGTCACCACGACGCTCGACCCCAAGGAGCAGGCGTTCCTCTACGACCACCGGATCGACGGCACCCCGGTGCTGCCGGGCGTCATGGGGATGGAGTCGTTCGCCGAGGCGGCGGCCATGCTGGCCCCTGAGGGCTACCGCGTCGGGTCGGTCGAGGACGTCGCGTTCCTCGCCCCGGTGAAGTTCTTCCGGGACGAGCCGCGCACTCTGACCATCACGGCGAAGGCCGTCCCGGCACCCGAGGGCACCGATCTGCTGGTGCGGTGCACCCTCACCGCCGAGCGGGCCCTGCCTGGCCAGGCCACCCCCGTCACGACCACCCACTTCACCGGCACCGTCCGGCTGACGACCGAGCCGGTCGCCGACGAGGTGGAGAAGGTCAAGACCAAGGTCGACGGCACTGCGCTGAGCAACGACAACGTCTATGCCTTCTACTTCCACGGCCCGGCCTACCAGGTGGTCGGCGAGGCGTGGCGTAAGGGTGACGGGTCGATGACCCGGATGGCGTCGCCGATTCCGGCGAACCACGTCCCCGATGAGGCACCGCTGGCCATCGCCCCTCGGCTGGCCGAGTTGTGCTTCCAAACCGCCGGACTGTGGGAGGCAGGCACCGCCCACCAGATGGCGCTGCCCACCCGGGTCGGCCGACTGCGGGTCCTGCGGGACCCGGCGACGGTGGACGGACCGTTCTATGCCTTGGCACGCCCGGCGGGCGAGAGTAGGTTCGACTGCGCCGTGGTCGACGGTCGTGGGTCAGTGGTCATGCGGATGGACGGTTACGAGAGCATCGTGCTCCCGGCACCGATTCCGGAGTCCGTGATGGGCGCGCTCACGGCGACCTTTGGCACCGATAGCTGAACACGCGTTACGGTCGGGTCGCGCTCGCGAGGCATCGAGCCTCGTGGGCGCGGCCCGTTCGCCCATCCTGCGCGCCATGTGGCGCGTCCCTTTCGAGCGACAACTTCATTGATCGGAGACCTGCGTGAACGACATCTCCCGACTGGCGATCATCGACCGAGGTGAGCCCGTCGTGCGGGTGCTCGCTGCCGTCGGCAACCTGAACCGTCGAGGAGACGTTCCGTCGATCACATCCATCGTCGTCACCGAGCAGAGCAGCGAACGTGCCTGGTTCGCCCGCGAGGCCGACGAGCTCATCACCCCGCCGCCGTCACCAGACGAGGTGGACCTCAGCACCCACATTGAGCCTGGCCAGGTCGTCGCGCAGGTCCTCGGGGCGAAGGCTGACACCGCCTGGATCGGCCACACGCCGTGCCTGGACCGGGCCGAGTTGGTCGCTCAACTCGAAGCCGCCGGAGTGCGGGTCGTCGGCCCCACCGCGCAGACCATTCGCGACCTCGCCGACCCCGCCCGGCTCGCCGCCCTCGGGCGCGAGTCGGGGCTCTCGCCCGTCCCCGACCACCTGACGCCCGCCGACTGGCGCCGCATCGAGATCGACGTGCTGGCCGACTCCGCCGGAACGGTGTGGACCCTCGGCCTTCGCGACGCGAGCATCCGCCGCGGCCCCACCCCGGTGCTCGCCGAGATGCCCGCCCCCGGCGTGTCCGACACGACCGCCGGCGCGATGTCCCACGCCGTGCGCCGGTTGGTGCGTGCCGCGGCATACCGTGGCGCGGGCGTGGTCGAGTTGGCCCTCGCCCACGACGGCGAGTCGTTCTGGCTGGTCGGCGTCGACACGCTGGCGCGCACCGAGCACGCCCTCGTCGAGGAGATCACCGGGGCGAGCTTCATCGGGTTGCGGCTGCGACTTGCTGCGGGCGACGCGCTGCCCGCCACGCCGCCCACGCCCAACGGGCACGCGGTCGAGGTGCGGCTGCTCGCGCACGACCCGGGCCGGGAGTATGCCGCGTCCGGCGGAGCGCTGGAGATGCTCTCGCTGCCGGTGGGGACCGGCGTGCGCGTCGACTCGAGCATCCGCGAGGGTGACCTCGTCGACGGCCGGGTCGAGCCGCTCATCGCGACCGTCACCGCCTGGGGGCGCGACCGCGAGGAAGCCCTCGACCGCGCCCACGGCGCCCTCGAACGCACCACGGTCGTCCTCGAGATCGGCATGACCAACCGGACGGCCGACCTCGCCGTCCTGGAGCGCGTCGCCGCAGCCGAGCAGCCTTTCGATGCCGGGTGGTACGACCGGACTCTCGCGGCCGGCGGCTTCACCTCCGTCGCCGACCCGCTGGCCGTCGTCGCTGCGGCCGTCGAGGCCTACGAGTCCGACAGCACCATGGTCAACGCCGCCTTCTTCGCGAGCGCGGCTCGCGGGCGCCCCGAACGCCCCGAGCGGGTCGGGTCGCTGGTGCAACTGAGCTACCGCGGGCACGACTATCGGCTGCGGGTCGACCGCACCGGTCCGCGCTCCTATCGTGTGCGCGGCAACGCGACCGTCGACCTCATCGTCGACCGGTTGGGTGACTTCGAGCGCCGGATCATCTGCAACGGCCACAAGCACCGCCTCGTCGCCGTCGAGCAGGGTGCCGACTTCCGCCTCGACTTGGACGGCGTGGGGCACACCGTCAGCCGCGAAGACGGCGTCGTCGTGCGCACCGGCTGGCCGGCCCTCGTCTCGTCGTTGCTCGTCGAGCCCGGCCAGGACGTCTCGGCCGGTCAGCCCGTGGCTGTCCTCGAGTCGATGAAGATGGTGACCACGGTGACCGCGCCGTTCGACGGCACGGTGACCTCGTTGGCGGTCTCCAACAACACCCAGATCGAGCGCGGCGCGCCGCTCATGCGGATCAAGGCCGCCAGCCACCAGCACCTGGACCTCGGGCCAGGCGACGGCGTCGGCGCCGAGCCCGAGTCGGCCGTCGACTTCTCGGCCCTCGTCACCTCCGACGGCAACCCGGAGGGGAAGGACGCGACCTGGGTCCACGCCCACCTCGGGGACTACCTGCTGGGCTATGACCTCGACCCCGAGAGCTTCAAGGGACTGCTCAAGCGGCAGGCGACCCTCGGCGCCACCCTGCCCGCCAACGACCCTGAGCTCGTCGGTGCCGAGAACGCCCTGCTCGACCTGTTCAGCGACCTCGGGGCCCTCTACCGGCCGCGCACCGAGGCTGAGAACCCCGACCAGATGGCCGATGACAACACGCAGGAGTACTTCCTCTCCTACCTGCAGTGGCTCGATGCCGACCAAGCCGGGCTGCCTGAGCGCTACCGCAAGCGCCTCGGCGCTGCGCTGGCCCGCTACGGCGTCGCCGGACTGTCTCGGACCAAGGCCCTCGAAGCGGCCACCGTCTGGCTCTACCGCGCCTTCGCCCGGATCCCGGAGATCGCTCCGGCCATCGTGGCGATCCTCAACCGGCGCCTCACCCACCACGACGAGTTGGCCGACATGGCCACGCTCGACGCACGGGCCCGCCTCGACCGGCTCGTGCGCGCCACCGAGGGGCGCCAGCAGAACGTCTCTGACCTGGCCCGCGACATCACCTTCCACTTCTTCGAAGAGCCCGAGATGCTCGCGGCGACGGCCCAGATGCAGGACCAGGTGCGGGCCGATCTCGCCGCGCTGCGCGACCTGCCGTCCGGGCCGGATCGCGAAGCACGCATCGAGGCACTCGTCGCGGCCCCCCACCCGGTCCGCACCGACCTGCTCGACGCGTGGTTGCAGACCGACGCGGACGCGGCGGGCACGGCATACCGGGATGTCGTTCTTGAGGTCTACGCGCGGCGCTTCTATCGCATCCGCGACCTGCAGGACTTCGGCACCCGCTCCGTCGGCGCCTTCCGCATCGCGCACGCGGACTACGAGCACGCCGGTATGCCGGTCCGCCTCGTCAACTCCTACCTCCCCCTGGAGCAGTTGCCACCGTTCGCAGACGCCCTGCGCGGCTACCTGTGCGACGTGCCAGCGGGCCGGGAGGTCGTCGTCGACCTCGTCGTCTGGCAGAACGGCAAGCTCCCTGACGCCGACGCTCTCGTCGAGAAGGTCCACGGCATCATCGAGCACTGCGACTTCGGCCACGCCCTGCATCGCCTCGACCTCACCGTGACCGGCCAGGTCGGCGATGCGAGCGGGCGGTCGACGGCACACATGACCTTCCGTCAGGGCGCCGACGGTGCCTTCACCGAGGACCGGCTCTATCGCAACCTGCACCCGATGCTCGCCAAGCGGCTGGACCTCTGGCGCTTGTCCAACTTCACCCTGGAGCGGCTGCCGTCCACCGAAGACGTCTACCTCTTCTTCGGCGTCGCTCACGAGAACCCCAAGGACCGGCGCCTGTTCGCCGTGGCTGAGGTCCGTGACCTCGTCGCCGTCCGCGACGACCAGACCGGAGCCCAGACCTACCCGCGGCTCGGGCGGATCGGGCTGCAGGCCCTGGCCGCGATGCGGACCGCGTTGTCGCACTACCCGCCCCGCGAGCGCCCGACGGCCAACCGGTTGGTGCTCAACGTGCGACCGGTCTGGGAGATCCCGGCCGACGAGTGGCCCGCGTTGGCGGCCAACTACCTGCCGCTGGCCAAGGGTGCCGGGCTGGAGAAGGTCGTCATGCACCTGCGGACGCCGGTGCCTGCCGAGGACGGCGGCACCACCCTGGTCGAGAAGGTCATGACCATCGACGGCATCGGCCGCACGGGCACGACCATCCGCTTCGGCGACCCGGGGGCCAACCCGATTCGGCCGCTGACGAGGTATGCCCAGAAGGTGCTCACCGCGGAGCGCTTCGGCACGCCCTACCCCTACGAGATCATCCACATGCTCACGCCGGCCGAGGGCGAGCCGTCGCCGTTCCCCCGCGGTCACTTCCAGGAGCTCGACCTCGACGCCGACGGCGAGACGCTCATCCCGGTGGACCGGCCACCGGCCGGGAACACCGCACACCTGGTCGTGGGCTTGCTGACGACCTACACCGACCTGGTGCCCGAGGGCATGACCCGGTTGGCGATGTTGTCCGACCCGACGCAGGGCTTGGGCAACCTCGCCGAGCCCGAGTGCCGCCTGATCAACGCCTCGCTCGCGCTCGCGGCCGAGCGGAAGATCCCCGTCGAGTGGTATGCCTGCTCGTCCGGCGCCCTCATCGCGATGGACTCGGGCACCGAGAACATGGACTTCATCGCGCTCACCCTGCGACGGATCATTGAGTTCACCCAGGCCGGTCACGAGATCAACATCGTCGTCACCGGGATCAACGTCGGCGGCCAGCCCTATTGGAACGCCGAAGCGACGATGCTCATGCACACCAAGGGCATCCTCATCATGACCCCGGCCAGCACGATGGTCCTCACCGGCAAGCAGGCCCTGGACTTCTCCGGGGCGGTCTCGGCCGAGGATAACTTCGGTATCGGTGGCTACGACCGGGTCATGGGGCTCAATGGCCAGGGCCAGTACTGGGCGCCGAGCTTCCAGGACGCCTGCCGTCTGCTGCTGGAGCACTACAACTACACCTATGTCGTGCCCGGGGAGCGTTTCCCGCGGCGCGGCCTGACGAGCGACCCGGTCGAGCGGGACGTCCGCGAGTCCGCGCACGAGCAGGTGCCGGGCACCCGCTTCACGACGGTCGCCGAGGTCTTCGACTTCGCGACCAACCCCGACCGCAAACAGCCCTTCGACATGCGCTCGGTCATGCGCGCGGTGTCCGACACCGACTGCGAGCCGTTGGAGCGGTGGAAGCACTGGCAGGACGGCGAGAACTCCATCGTCTGGGACGTGGCCGTGGGCGGCATACCGGTCTGCATGATCGGTCTGTCCTCCCGTTCGCTGCCGCGTAAGGGCTTCGTCCCCGCCGACGGGCCGCCCGCCTGGACCTCGGGCACGTTGTTCCCGCAGGCGTCCCGCAAGACGGCGCGTGCCATCAACGCGACGACGGGCAACCGCCCGCTGGTCGTCATGGCCAACCTGTCCGGCTTCGACGGCTCGCCGGAGTCGATGCGCAAGTGGCAGTTGGAATACGGCGCCGAGATCGGTCGGGCCATCACCAACTTCAACGGCCCGATCGTCTTCATCGTCGTCTCCCGCTACCACGGCGGCGCCTTCGTCGTGTTCTCCAAGGCCCTCACCGAGTCGATGGAGATCGCCGCGATCGAGGGGTCCTACGCCTCGGTCATCGGCGGTGCTCCCGCGGCCGCGACGGTGTTCGCCCGCGACGTCAAGATCCGCACCGACAAGGACCCGCGGGTCGTCGAAGCCTTGGCTGCCGCCGCGGCGGCCAAGGGTCCGGAGGCCGGTCGGTTGCGCGCCAAGGCGGCTGCTGTCGCGGCAGCCGTGCGCTCGGAGAAGCTCGGTGAGGTGGCTGACGAGTTCGACTCGATCCACACCATCGAGCGGGCCCTGGCCATGGGGTCGGTCGACCGGATCATCACGGCGGAGGAGTTGCGGCCCTACATCATCGGCGCACTCGAGCGCGGGATGGCCAAGTTCACGACGAGCTGATGGTCCTCACCACGGACGACGTTCTCGCCGCCCGCGAGCGAACGAAGGGTTACCTCCGGCGCACCCCGCTCCTGCCTCCGTCACGCACGGAGGCAGGGGTGTGGCTCAAGTGCGAGTTCCTCCAGCACACGGGTGTGTTCAAGGCGCGTGGAGCCTTCAACCTGCTGCTGGCCGCGCGCGAGCGGGGCGTGCTCGACCCACAGGCGGGTGTCGTCATCGCCTCCGGTGGCAACGCCGGTTTGGCGACGGCGTATGCCGCGGGCGTCCTCCGCGTCCCGGCGACCGTCTTCGTCCCGTCCATCGCGTCAGCCGTCAAAGTGGCGCGGTTGCGCGACTACGGGGCTGACGTCCATGTCGTGGGGACGGAGTACTCCCACGCAGCGTCGGCCGCGGCTGACTTTGCCCGCGTGCGCGGCGCTCTGGCGTCGCACGCCTATGACCTGCCAGAGGTGGTTGCTGGGGCGGGGACGCTTGCCCTGGAGGTGCTCGAGGACGAGCCGGGCATCGACACCATCGTCGTGGCGGTCGGCGGCGGCGGACTGTATGCCGGGATCGCTGCGGCCGTGGACGGTCGCGCGCGGATCGTGACCGTCGAGCCGGCTCGAGCGCCCAGTCTGTATGCCGCCCTGGCTGCCGGGCGGCCGGTCGACGTCGAGGTCTCGGGGGTGGCGGCCGACTCGCTGGGTGCCCGGCGGGTGGGTGAGATCGCGTTCGCCATGGCAGCCGCGTCGACGCCCATCAGCCTCCTGGTCGACGACGAGGAGATCCTGCGGGCTCGCGACCTGTTGTGGCGGGACTACCGCATCGCCGCGGAAGCCGGCGCCGCGACGGCATACGCCGCGTTGACTGGAGGTGCCTACCGCCCGGAGCCGAACGAGCGCGTCGCCCTCATCGTCTGCGGCGCCAACACCGACCCGGCCACGCTGCGCTGACCGCACCGGTCCGGAGTTCACCCTGCTTCGGGTCGGTGGCAGGAATACAGTCGTCGCATGCCCCACACGGCCTCCGACGGGATGGTGCACGTTCGTGGAGCCCGTGAGCACAACCTGAAGAACGTCGACGTCGACATCCCCCGGGATGCGCTGGTGGCGTTCACAGGCGTCTCCGGCTCCGGGAAGTCCTCGCTCGCGTTCGGCACGTTGTATGCCGAGGCGCAGCGCCGCTACCTCGAATCCGTCTCCCCCTATGCCCGCCGCCTCTTCCACCAGATGGCGGTGCCGGAGGTGGACGAGATCGACGGCCTGCCACCGGCTGTTGCCCTGCAACAGCAACGCGGCTCGTCCACGACCCGCTCGTCGGTCGGCAGTGTCACCACGCTGTCGAACCTCCTGCGCATGTTGTATTCGCGAGCAGGCGACTATCCGCCGGGTCAGCCGCTGCTGTATGCCGAGTCGTTCTCACCGAACACCCCGCAGGGGGCCTGCCCGACGTGCCACGGCCTGGGGCGGGTCTACGAGGTCACCGAGAAGTCCCTCGTCCCGGATGACAGCCTGACCATCCGCGAGCGGGCCATCGCCGCCTGGCCGACCGCCTGGGGCGGCCAGAACCTGCGCGACATCCTCGTCTCGATGGGGATCGACGTGGATCGACCGTGGCGCGACCTGCCGCAAGATCAACGCGAGTGGATCCTCTTCACGGACGAGCAGCCCGTGGTGCCCGTGTATGCCGGCCTGACACCTGCGGAGACACGACGGGCGCGCAAGCATAAGGAGGAACCCAGCTACCAGGGGACCTTCTCCAGCGCCCGCCGGCACGTCTTCACCTCGTTCGCGAACACCGAGAGCCCGAAGATGAAGAAGCGGGCGCTGCACTTCATGCTCAGCGACACGTGCCCGTTGTGCCACGGCAAGCGGCTGCGTCCGGAATCCCTGTCCGTGACGTTCGCCGGCCTGGACCTGGCCGACCTGTCGCGGCTCCCCCTGGAGGAACTCGCCCGGACCATCGAGCCCTACGCTGACGGCTCCTCGCCTCGGTTGGCGGAGGTTGCGGCCGAGCATCCCGAGCAGGCGCTGGTCATCAGCCGGATCACCGGCGATCTGCGGGCCCGCCTGAGCACCCTGCTGCAACTCGGGCTCGGCTATCTCAACCTCGAGCGCAGCACGCCCACCCTCTCCCCCGGGGAGTTGCAACGTCTGCGGCTGGCGACCCAGGTCCGCTCCAACCTGTTCGGCGTCGTCTATGTCCTGGACGAGCCCTCGGCCGGGATGCACCCAGCCGACACCGAAGCTCTGCTGACTGCGCTCGATCGCCTCAAGGCTGCGGGCAACTCGCTCTTTGTCGTCGAGCACGATCTGGACGTCATCCGTCGCACCGACTGGATCGTCGACGTCGGACCGGCGGCGGGCGAGCACGGCGGCACCATCCTCTACAGCGGTCCGCCCGAAGGCCTACGGGACGTGGCCAGTTCGCAGACCCGGCACTTCCTCTTCGAGAGCGACGAGGCCCGGGCGGGGCGTGCCCCTCGCGAGCCCGAGGATTGGCTGCGCCTGCGAGGGGTGACGCGCAACAACGTCCACGACCTGGAGATTGCCTTCCCCAAGGGCGTCTTCACGACGGTGACCGGCGTGTCCGGTTCGGGCAAGTCCAGCGTCGTGAGCCAGGCGCTCGTGGAGTTGGTCGCGCAGGCCCTGGGCTCCGACGCCCCTGCCGAGGATGCCGAAGGCGACGAATTGGAGATCGCTCCCGTGCTCACGCTGGGCGGCGAGATCGTTTCCGGCATGGAGGGCATCAAGCGGCTGGTCCGCGTCGATCAGAAACCCATTGGGCGGACGCCGCGCTCCAACCTGGCGACCTATACCGGCGTGTTTGACCACATTCGTCGCCTGTTCGCCGCGACGCCGGCCGCGCGGGAACGCCACTACGGCGCTGGCCGGTTCTCCTTCAACGTCCCCAAGGGTCGATGCCCGAACTGCAACGGCGAGGGCTTCGTCATGGTCGAGTTGCTGTTCCTGCCGAGCGTCTATGCGCCGTGCCCGGTGTGCAAGGGGACCCGTTACAACCCCAAGACCCTGGAGATCACCTACCGCGGCAAGTCAATTGCCGATGTCCTCGGCATGACGGTCGATGGCGCGTGCGACTTCTTCGATGACGAGCCGGCAGTGCGACGGTCGCTGACGGTGTTGTGCGACGTCGGCCTGCAATACCTGCGGCTTGGGCAACCCGCGACCGAGTTCTCCGGCGGGGAGGCCCAACGGATCAAGCTCGCCACCGAGTTGCAGCGGCCGCAGCGCGGCGACTCCCTCTACATCCTCGATGAACCGACCACGGGGCTGCACCCGGCAGACGTGGTGCGGCTGACCCGTCAGCTCGATTCCCTGGTGGCCTCAGGCAACACCGTCATCGCGGTGGAGCATGACATGAGCATGGTGGCCGCGAGCGACTGGGTGATCGACATCGGTCCGGGCGCCGGCGCAAAGGGTGGTCAGATCGTTGCGTCCGGTCCCCCGCGAGAGGTGGCGCAGGGCCCGGGCCGCACCGCGCCCTACCTGGCGTCCTATCTGGGTTCCCCATCCGCGGGGTGACCCGACGACACCTCAGTCGGCGAGCGGGTTGGCCATCCACGAGTGGGTCGGCTCCCCAGTGGCCAGGTCGTCCCCGCCCGCGAGCAGAGCAGGCGGGTCGGTCACCTCGCGACTGGCCAGCGTCAGCAAAAACACCCCGTCGCGCCGCCACCAGCCGGGGAACCGCTCGCTCGGGCCGGCGTGCACGACGAGGGGGCTCCAGCCATCGGGGCGCACATAGTCACCGAGAGTGACCTCGACCGAGCGAGTGTCCGCCCGCAGCCCCACGCGCAGCACCTTGAGCGCCGACTCCTTCGCCGACCACAGCAGGTTGGCGGCAACGTCCCAGCCCTCGCTGCCGAGCTCACCCTGGGAGCGCACATACTCCTGCTCGTATGCCGTGAGGTAGTCGGTCACGAACCCTCGGCTGCGCGGCTCCACGGCCTCCAGATCGACCCCCAGCGTGCCGCCCGTCAATTCGCCCTCGGGCCCGACCAGACACACCGCCCAGCCCGCCCGGTCGGTCAATGAGACATCCACCTGAGCGTGCTCGCCGTCAACGACGACGTATGGCGCTCCCCCACGCCGATTGAGCACCTCGATCCCGGCCAGGCTGGTGGGGTTCACCGGACGGCCCAGGACGGATGCGACCGCACGCTTGCCGGCCAGTCGCCGCAGCCGATACTCGGTGCGCCGCTTCGTGAAGCGCATCGTCGCCGCGCGGGCGGCCTCCTGCTCGGAGAGCCAGCCCGTCCCCTCGGGGATCGCGGCCTCACCGACCGCCAGCCATCGCATGCCGCGATCATCCCCCACACTCGGGATGCCAGGCGAGCCGACGGACGCATCGGAGGCGGCGGAACGGCATACCACCGCACGAACCGGACGCCACGAAGAGGTGTGCCGGAGACGAGTGCGGGACCGGCCCCGAAGGACCGGTCCCGCGTCTGCTCCCCCACTTGGACTCGAACCAAGAACCTGCCGGTTAACAGCCGGCTGCTCTGCCAATTGAGCTATGGAGGAATGGTGCCCGGTTAGGTTAGCAAACCGAGGCCCCACAGGCTAAACGGCATCCCGTATGCCGCGACGCCTGGCCTCCCGCGCTCAGGAACCTTGGGTCATGGCCTGTCCGCCGCCACTCCCTCGACCGGGCGCCTGTGCCTGCTGGAAGCCTCCGGAGCCGGTCTGTGCGCCGCGAGCACCGGGCTTCGTCCCTGCTTGGCCATTCGGCGGCGGAGCCCCGTTCACCTGACCGGCTGCAGCGCCGCCCGCGTCGCCGTTGGCCGGGAGTTGCTGGATCCGCGTGCCGTCCGGCACTGTCGATGTCGTCGCCGCGATCGTTGCCGCCCCGGCGTCGGCGAGGTGGATTCCGACCGCGCCGGCTCCGACGACGGCCGCCGCTGCTGCTGCCGTCGCCCAACGTCGGGCAGGTGTCGTGGGGAAGGCGATCTTGCTCATGGTGCGCTCCTTCGGAAGGGGTTGGATCGTTGACCTGAGCGTCGCCCGGCCGGATGTGGCAGACCTGTCAGCGGGATGCGAGCGCGTTGGCAATCTCGGCCCGCGCCTGTGAAGCGTCACTGTCCGGGACCGGCCAACCACACGTGAGCGTGACCTCGCCGTCGCAGCCGTCCAGGCGAGCCGGTATGCCGTGCGCCTGCAGCCAGGCGGGCGCGTCCGGGCCGAGGACGATGGCTGCCGTCGAAGCGGCGTTGGCCTCCAGGGCGGAAGCACCGGCACAGCTCACCTGGGCCCACGTCGACGGCGCCGTGAGGCCGGTCCTCGGGTCGACGATGTGGTGGGCGCGGTTGTGGCCAGGGTCAGTGGCCCAGGTGCGCAGTCGCGTCGATGAGGTCGCCAGGCCCTGGCCGGTCGTCGTCACGACCTGGGCCACGGCACCGTCGGCGGTCTGCACACCCACCCTCCAGCCGCCTGCGGGGAGTGGCCCGCTGACCGCGATGTCGCCGCCGAGGTTGACGAGGAATCCCCCCGGCAGCCGGTCAGCCAACAGCCCCGCGATGGTGTCGGCGGCGAACGCCTTGGCCGTCGCGCCCAGGTCAATGAGGCAACCGGCAGGCACGGTGACCCGGTCCGACGCATCGATCTCGACGTTCTCCCACCCCGGCACGTCCGCCAACCGGGTGCGCTGAAAGGAAGCCCGGTCGCGAACGGCGTCCAGGTCGGCGTCATACCCGTTGGCCACCACCGCCGATCCCACGGTGGGATCGACGAGCCCATCGGTGACCCGTGCGGCATGCAGAGCGGCCCGGAGGGCAGCGGCGAAGGTCGGAGAAGCCAGCGTCGACGCTGGCCCACCTGCGGCGCGAGCGGCGAGGCGGCATACCTCCGAGTCGGGTCGGAACCGCGAGACTGCGAGGTCGAGCGCGTCGAGGTGCTCGCGCGCGATCGCGGTCGCCTCAGTAAGGACCGTGAGGTCGGTCGCAAGGATCCGGTTCGTCGTGCCGATCGCACGGAACTCGGCCTGCACGACCGGAACTGGGCGGGTCACCGTCTGCGAATCCATGATGGCCGACCGCTCAGGAGCCCGAGGTCGTGGACTGTGCGGAGCCGCTGCTGCTCGCGGGAGCCGCGACCGCGGTGAGGCCGCTGGAGGTCGAGGAGGAGTTTGTGGTCGTTGAGGACGTGGTCGTGGCCGAGGCCGTCACGGTGCTCGTCTGTGCGGCCGCATGTTGGATGCCGAACCCGCCTGCCGTCACGGCCACCGCGGCCAGCGCAGCGGCGGACCAACGACGGACGGTGCCTGGGGAGGTGGATCGCGGGGTGCTCATCGTCGGGCCTTTCATTGGTAGGTGGTCCTACCGTCCCCGAGCACCTTGTGCCGCCGCTGTCCGGCTCCGGTGGGGCGGGCATGCATCCGCTGTCGGTTGCCTGTGCCCAGCGTCGCCTATGTCGAAGGGGTATGCCGCGGCATCACGTCCGCGTCGCTGCCGGCTCAGCGAGGGGGCAGGCCGGTGTCGTCGCGAAGCTCGGCGAAGGCGATCGCAGCCGCCGCGTCGATGCTCTCCGACGGGCGGGTGCCGCGGCCAAGGACCAGTTGTTCGATGAGCTCGCCGGTGGCGAGGTTCTGGCGGATGACCGCACGCGCCTTCCGGGCACCTTCGAGGGGCAGATCGACCGATGCGACGACGCTGGCCTGGACCCGCTCGCGCAGGGTCATGAGGAAGGTGCGGGCGCTGGCCATCGGCAGCATGGTCGGGCGACCGCCATCAACGAAAGTGACTGTGAGAGTCTCCGATTCGCGCCCCCACGACGCCGCGTCGACCTCGTGCCAGGGCCGCAGCCAACGCACTGTGCCATCGGCGAACACGGCCGCAAAGCGATGGGTTGTGGCGAGCAGCCAGGTCTGATCGGAGCGCGCACTCGCCAGGACTCGGTCGGGTCCGACTGACTCGGCGAGCACCGCCAGCACCTCGGGAGGCGGCGTGTGGTCCGGGTCGGTCCGTCGCCATCCGGGCAGTCGCATAGGCACCATCCTTCTCACTCGTCGTCGCGGTCGCGCAAGGCAGCGAGCGCTCGTTGCAGATCTTGCAGGCGGATCGCCGTGGCTCGGCGCCGGTCGGGGTCCGAGTCGGGCGAGGCGTCCTGTCGGCGCAATTGGCCCAGGGTGTCGGCGATTTGGCGCGAGAGGGCCACCTCGCGGACCCGCGTGACCAACGAGTCGACGTAGCGAGCCGCCGGGCGACCGGTGGTCGGGTCGAGCAGGACCGGAAGTGGAGCCACTGCCAACTCGGCGAGCATCGGGTGGATCGCCAACGGAGCGGCCTCGGCGAGGGCACTGTGCCACGCGGGCGCGGACATCGTGGGCGCGGGCAACCCGACACCGGCGACCGTTGAGAAGACCACCTGATGGGCCGGAGCCGAGAAGTCCCCGACCTCCAGCAGAGGCAGCGAGAGCGGGTCGACCACATCCGGGAATTGCAGGAGACACTGCAACAACTGGCGCTCCGCCTGGACGACCGGGTCACGCAGATTCGGAAGCGGCAGGGATGCGGCAAGCTCGGCGTCGCTCGGCTCAAGGGACTCCTCACCGACCTCGTGCCGGTCACCGCCCTCGTGCCTCGGATCAGCCGAGCCACCGCCACCCGAACCACTCGCACCCGAACCACTCGCACCCGAACCGCGATCCCCCGAATTGCGTTCTCCCGCAGCCCGCCCGGCCGCAGCAGAGCCGGCGCGCCCCTTCGCCTCCTTGAGGTAAGGATCCAACTCCTCGGGCGCGAACCCGATGAGCCCCGCGGCCTTGCCCTTGTATTGCATGCCTAACTTGGCGTCCCGGATGCCCAGCAGAATCGGGGCGATCGCACTCGCCGCCTGCACCCGACCCTCGGCCGTGTCGAGGTCGAACCGCGTGACCGTCGTGCGGACGGCGAACTCGAACATCGGCACCGCATCCTCCACCAGTTCACGCACCGCCGGGTCGCCGTCGGACTGCCGCAACTCGCAGGGGTCCTTGCCCCCAGGGGCCACGGCGACGAACGATTGCGACATCCAGCGTTGGTCCTCCTTGAAGGCCTTCATCGCCGCCGCCTGCCCAGCCGCGTCGCCATCGAAGGTGAAGATCACCCTGGCCGGCTCGAGGTCGGCCTCGTCGCGCATGATCCGGCGCAGCACCTTGATGTGGTCGATCCCGAACGCCGTCCCACAGGACGCGACCGCCGTCTCGACTCCTGCGAGGTGGCAGGCCATCACGTCGGTGTAGCCCTCAACGACGACTGCCACCCGCTGCGAGGAGATCGCCTTCTTCGCCGCGTCGAGCCCATAGAGCACGGTCGACTTCTTATAGATCGGCGTCTCGGACGTGTTGAGGTACTTCGCCTCGATCCGGTCGTCGGGGAAGATCCGTCGCGCCCCGAACCCCACCGTGTCGCCAGTGATGTCGTGGATCGGCCACACGAGCCGCCCGCGGAACCGGTCATAGAGCCCCCGCGACCCACGCCCGGCCAGGCCTCCGGTCACGAGTTCGTCGTCGGTGAACCCTTTGCTGCGCAGGTGCCGGACGAGCTCCTCGCCCCCACGCGGCGCGAACCCCACCCCGAACCGCTTCGCCACCGCGCCGTCGAACCCCCGCTCGCGCATGAAGTCGCGCCCCGCGCGGGCATCCCCCGCCGCCAGCAGGTATGCCGCGTAGAACTCCTGGGCGACCCGGTGCGCCTCGATAAGCCGGGCCCGGCGACCGGCACCCCCGGCCTCCTCGCGCCGCCCCCCGCCGTCCTCGTAACGAAGCTCGACGCCGACCTTGCCGGCCAAGCGTTCGACCGCCTCGGTGAAGGTGAGGTGCTCGATGTCGGAGACAAACTTGATGACGTCACCGCCGACCCCGCAGCCGTAGCAGTGGTAGAAGCCGTTGTGCGGGTTGACGTTGAACGACCCGGTTTTCTCGTCATGGAACGGGCACAGACCGACCAGCGCGGAGCCGCGTCGGGTGAGGGTGACGTGCTCGCGGACGACCTCTTCGATCGAGGTGCGCTCCTTGACGGCAAGGATGTCCTCCGCCCGGATCCTTCCCGCCACCCACGCCACCTCCTCGCTTGCTGCCGCGAGTGTATGCCGTCCCGCCGACGGTCCGCCCGCCCCTAGGTGTCGTCACCTGGTCGCGAGTCAACCCATAGGTCTGTCCACAGGTCCGAGGTGGAGGCAGGGGTGTCCCACTTGTCGTAATCGGGTGATCGACGCTGCCGGTGTGCGGGCGGGTCCCAGGGTTGGAGGCCTCCCGGGAGTTGGTCGCCCGGGGATTCGTCACCCGGGTTCTGATCGCCCGGGGATCGGCCGCCGCGCGGTGGGGGTCCGTCGTCGCGACGGTGGTAACTGCCGGGGATGAGGTCCCAGGTGACAGTGCCCGTGTCAGCGCCAGTGTCGGCGGTAACGCGCCCGATGAGTTGGTCACGGTGGACGACGGAGTGGTGTCGTCCCCGCGAGTTGCCCCGGCGTCGCCAGCCGCGTCGAGCGGCCTTGGTCGAGGATCTCGCCGCGGCCACCCAGGACGGTCGGGATGATCGCCGCGTCACACGCCAAGCGACGCACCGTCTCCGGCGCGATCAGGGAACCACTCTGCGCGGATCCCACCACGGTGGCAGCCCCGATCCTCGCCGCCAGATCGTCGTAAGACATCGTCAGCATCAGCGTGGTCTTCACCCCGGACGGTGGCCGGTCGCCGGCGCTGGTCGCTCGGCGGCATACCTCCACCAATGCCTGACCGCGACGGGTCTGGGGGCTACGAGCGTCGCGTTCCCCGTCAGGGCCAGGGACCGGCGCCGACAGTGGCCCGATCGCGGCTTCGAGAGCTGCGGCCCCGACGGGGTCGAGGATCAACTGATAGGTGAGGGCACCCAGCTCGTCGGTGGATGGTCGCGAGAGCGAGATCAACCGTTCGGCGGTGTCGGCGTCGGCCTGGAACTCACCGTCGGCACCATGCGCGGCCAGTAGTGCCGGCCGTAGTGATCGGACCCCGCGTGGGCCGTCGGCGATCCCCATATCCAGCAATCCCTGCAGGACGGTCGGGGCGGCTTCTTCACGCAGGCGCGGCTTCAACCGGGCGAACTCGCTGACGACCGTCAACGCGACAGGGACACTCACGAAACCAGAGAGGGCGGCGGCCTGGACGGTGGTCAGGTCCGGGCGCTTGCATTCGCGGACGAGGCGGGCGACCTGACCGGCACCATTCCCAGCCGCCAACGTCGGTGCGTGTTCGGCGACCCAGCCAGCCGTCGACCCCGCCTGAGACTCGGAAATCTCCCCACGAGCCTCCGCCTCACCAACGACCGCGAGCCTGGCACCGCAAACAACCGCAGCCAGCGCGTCGAGCATGCCCAACACGGTCCCCAACTCCGCACCCTGGACCTGCCACAACTGCGCCACCAACTGAGTAGCCACGGACGTCGCAGCAGTCAGCACAACCCGGCATTCAGCCGAGTCGAGAG
>Ga0208693_1000477_pt1 | contig 32362 bp, 45 predicted proteins | sample AD_UKC071_MetaG_FD_184438 | JGI IMG/M metagenome (GOLD analysis project Ga0208693, IMG submission 184438) | Active sludge microbial communities of municipal wastewater-treating anaerobic digesters from USA - AD_UKC071_MetaG (SPAdes) (version 2) | ecosystem: Engineered > Bioreactor > Anaerobic >... | reverse complement strand
TGTTTCATTTATTTAAAATTTATTCGTTTGACAAAAAGCACTACTGCCAACAATGCATATACAAAAGCAGGGCAGAAGTGCAAACTTTCAGCTTTTGTATTTCTATTGAACTTTCGGAAGTAAACGAGCATTTGAGTTTCAAAGCCCTGCCTTCGTATATGCTCAACGTTATCGACCTCACAAATGTAACAATAATTATATACAAAACAAAAAAGCCCCGAAATTAATCGAGGCTTTAAGTCGCGAGAGAAACATAACGGTGAAATTATGTGTGGTAATGGATGGACTCGAACCACCGACACTAAAACGCTCTAACCAACTGAGCTACATTACCATGTCAAAGTTACTACTTTCCTACATAAAACAAATAATTTCCATCATTAACCCTTCGACCTAACAAATCAAATCCGCTGCCGTCATTAGATGGATAAGGGATTTCGACAAATACAATCGGGGAAACATGGACACCGCCGTTTAAGTCATATTCACGCACGGCAAAGTAATTAGATCCGCCGCGATTAAAAGGAATGCAAATGTTATAATGCGATTCAGTTGACTTGGTTTCGACTTCAGGCAATACGTTAATCAAAGAAGTCCAACTAACAGCATCGGTTGAGGTAATGATGTCAAAGTATTTCGTTCCTGAATTTGAGCAAGTAGAAAATCTCATCTTTAGGTTTCCATCGCTGTGATAGGCATAAATACCGCACCAATCAACTGCTAATCCACCCGCCATGATCGAATACGGGCAAAAGTTATCAATCAGTTGTGCTTGTATCGTATAGCAGACCGTAACCGTGTCATTTCCTGCTTGTACCAGCGTTCCGTTTTCAATGAAGATACACGCGCTATTATACTGCTTAACGGCTGTTACAAACGCTGGTTGACCACTTGGGGATGAATAACTGAATGCTGCTATCTGACCTTGATTAGTTCGGGGAATCTTCACGCAAATAGTTGTATCTCGAATCGCTCCCGAAATACATTGATTCGCAAAGTACAACCCAAAGAAACTAGGCAAAGCTAAATACGGCTGCATAAATCGGTTCGTGTTACATTGACCGAATGAAGCAGTTGATAGCAATAAAAAAAGCATGAGTGTTTTCATGCTTTGTGGTACGGTTAAAATTGTGGGAGGTTACTAATCTTCTTGTGTTAAATCCGTCCATACATATTTATATAACTTTTACAAAGATTGATACATTTTTATTTCTGATTCGCTTCATTACAGTACCGCCGTTTGAATCATTTCCTACTGCTGTATTGCCTTCGATTGTTTCAAAGGTGTTAGCATCAATCCATTTAACGAATATTCCAGTATGGTCATAACGTCCGTCCTTATTCCAATCAAAGAAAACGATATCCCCCTCAGTTGGAGCGGTTGTAATCATTTTGTTTTTCTTGAAATAAGCAACGGCTGTTTGGCATCCAGCGAAACCGTTGAAAGCGAAACCTATTTTAGGTAAAGGTTTTCCAGCTTTTTCGTATACCCAAGAGCAAAATAAGCCGCACCAAGCCACACCGTTTAGACCGCTCCAAACTCCGTACTTCGTCTTATTACTATTCTTAGGAAACTCAGTTACACCAATCTCATTCAGCGCAACCCCGACTACTGATGTGGTCATATTTTAGTACCAAGTTGAAGTTCCTGCATCATAAGTTAGCTTTGTAAATGTACCCAGTATAGGCGCGACAATACCACCTAAAACCGTTCCACCACCGTAAGTTACTGTTGTTATTGCCTGAGTGAATTTAATTTCAACAAAGTCATTATTTGCAGGACTAGATGGAAGATTAATGGTTAAAGCCAATAATGCACCAGCCGGATTAATAATGTTTGTTTGATTTACAGCGGTTGTTACGGTTGCGCCAGTTAAAGGCGTAAAAATAGAATGAGGTATTCTTGGTGTTGCTACCTTCCATGCAGCAGCACCAGCAGACGAGCTTGTGCATAAGTATTCTATTTGAGTATTGTAATCTCTTAAAATAGATTCATTTGCTACGTACCCCTTTGTACTATCTTCATTTACACTTGGAACACCATTGAAAGTATTGTAATAACTTCCAATCATTTGCGTTGACTTATCTTGAGCTAATAATGATACATTTTGAATTATAGAGTTTGCGGAAATTCCTAAAACAAAACCATCAATAGTAGTTACAGAAAAAGCAGCATTTCCATTATCAGTAGAATTTACTACAAAAAATGTATCTCCACCATCACCTATTTTTACTGAAAAATTATTACCAACACCGTCATCTCTTGACATCAGTATTTCAAATCCAGCAGCCTCATTCAATACATCACCAATCTCAATAGTTGGCTTTAATATTCGTATATCATTTGTGGTTGAATTACCTGAATCTGTTACGGTTTGTAAGTCATTCCCGCTCGTAAAAACATCCGCATCCAAGTCGTAATTGCCCCACTCGCCTGCTGTTACTGTGCCTGTTCCGTTATCCGAGCCTTCCTTCATTGCGGTGGCGGTTAATAACGAGGCTGTCTTTGCCGTTACGCGAATGATTCCATCGGTAGCGTCTGTTATTCGGTAGGTGGCTTTAATGTTTGCAAGTCCACCACCTAACAGCGTAACGAGTGCCGCCTTAGTTGTATTTACTAAACTAGCTGCATTCGGACTACTTGTTGCAGACCCATCAGTTAAGTCGATAATATTGCCGTTCTCGTCAATTTGTTTCAAGTGATTATCGGATGCATCAACGTAAAGCGATACGGTGTCGGTTGGTGCTGGCTCGATTGCCGCTGTTTTTCTTATTGAAATTAATGCCATGTTATTCGTTGTTTAAGTTTTCAATTTGTTTTTCTCTTTCCGTTTGCCATTGTGCTAATATCTCAGCTACTTCTTCGGGCGTAAGCTCTACCCTTTCTCCGTTAACCATTCGATGTGTAGGCGGCTCAAATTCTTCCATTATTTACCGCTTAAAATGAATGTTCCAGATGCGATATTTCCGCTACTCAATAACAATCGAATAGCAGTTACCGCCGCCGTATTAGCATATCTTCCTGTTCCTTGCGTGTAATAAGTGCCGCCGGATGAAAAGGAAAATGATTCGTGCCTAATTCCTTTATGATGTGAAGTGTTTGCAGGGTCTACAATTGCCAACTCACCGTTAAAATAGTTAGTTGAAGCGTTTCCGATTGTAGCCCCTTGCATCACAATTTTTGAATCAGTAGCACCAGCGGAGGCAAATGAAGTAGTTACTCCCGTTGATCGGGTGTGTACGTAATCACTCGCACCAGTTCCATAGGTCGGCGTTCCACCAGTACCCATCCTCGCCCATAACTCAACAATGTTAGTAGCCGAAACAAGGTTAAGTATTTCGATTTTGTACTGAGTATATCCACCAGTTAATAGAAAGTCGATTGAAGCGGAAGATGAAGCTGTTTGCGTTTGAATATGTTTCCATTCCGATTGGCTGCGCATGTCGGATGTGGTGTAAGTAGTTGCATCAGAGAAAGTAAGTGTTAACTCGCCCGTTGCGGCGTTATAACTTTCGGAAACTATTCCACGCCCATCGTTACCATCAACTCCATCAACTCCATCAACTCCATCTATTCCGTCTATTCCGTCTATTCCGTCTATTCCGTCTATTCCGTCTGCCCCGTCCAAACCATCCAAAGGTAAATCAGTCAATATTAACTCTCCATCAACCGCCAGTACTCCATCAACACGCATCGAACCGAAAACAGTCATTTGCTGCTCGGTTGGAATATCAATAGTTACTCCCTCGTTAATGGTTTTGAATGAGAAGTTATAAGGGCTTGATTCACTACCTCCGTTATAATCTGCCATAACAGCAAGTAAAGCGGCGTAAAACTCATCCGAATCGCTTGGAATAGTCGAAACGGTGAAACCTATTACCTCAACTTCATCGAATAGAATATCAATCCAAGCACCTGACTTAAATGTAATTCGACAAACATCGCCAAACTGGAAAATCTTAACGCCGTCTTTCAATACGGTTGTAGTCGATGTTTCGGTTTCATCCCGATTATCAACTATTCGTATCGAACCACCTAAGTTAGTTACCGTAACCTCCATGCAGACGGCTTTCCTTTTACTGCTGAAATACTTGCTCGACCTTTATTATTTCCCGTTTCAATTTCACAATGAACGCATTTCTTCCATTGGGGATATGTTTCTACGTTTTCATTGAGAAACTTGATTAATCTATCCGAATACACCTGAGCGGTTGAACGTGCTGCCTGAATAGTTCGCTGCATTGCCGTATCGCTTACCGGCTCGCTCCAATCGGTTTTCTTTCCTACTACTCCGTGCGATGTTACCACTACTTGTTGCTGCGTTAAGAAACGAGCATAAGCCATATAAGCCAAGTAAGTAGAATATTCAGGTTTCAAATCAGCATAAACGTATGTCGCTGGAAATGTATTCGGTACTACTTCTTCAAATAGCTTTTCAAATAGTTCAGTTCCCAATAATCCGCAAAGGTCAACTTCCTGTGCCTCGATTATGTACGGCTCTAATCTATCCGCTGGAACATTATCGCTAATTGCCCGAATCAGTTGAATATCGGACTTATCAATTAACTTGGTTTGGTGTAGCATTGAAGTTGATTGTTAGCGGTAAAATAGAAACAGGCTTTCCAAGTGCCTTAGTAAATTGTTCTTCAAAGATAATTCGTTCCGGTTCGGTTTCGCTGTTATAGATATCGTAAGCATCTTTCAATTCAGACGAAGTAGCCATCTTTCCAGCTTCAAGAATACCAGCCAATACAGGCGGGATTGCGAAACATTTAACTATTGATTTCTCAACACTCGATTCATGGTACTCAAAACGTCTATCTTCAGTCGTGCTTGCTGAAAATGGAACGAATGAAGGTGCGACATCACCAGCATCAATCTCGACAAGCATGATATTACCCGCTGCATCAGCACCCTGAAATTCAGTAAGGTTGTTTTGCGTTTCTTGTCGCTGCTTGTCGGTTTCAGACTTTCCTACTTGGATATACATACCCGAACTTGTAAAGCTAGTTCGGATGTTTTTATTCTTGTATAGCTTCGATTGAAAGTCCGTTTCTACATCTTCAGCAACAGGGTCAATCGGTGCGATAGGATAAGCCGAAAAGCCCTCAGATGAATACCAAAGTACCTGACCGTTGTAGTTTTCTACCTTATCCAAGTAAGTTGATCCCTCGCATTCGTTAATTTCATCAATAACAGTCGATGGATTGAATCGGTTTATCCGTTTAATCTCTTTTAGATTGAACTTTTTAACCTGACTAAGCCCATCCCAATTATCGTAAAAGGCTATCTTATCCGAATCGCTGCACAAACGAGTGTCGGCAAAATTCATGTACTTACGTTCAATGATTTGCCCAAGCCCGTTATATCTAAAATGAATAGCAAAGCCACCAAAATAAGAGTAATCACGAGCGCATAAACCAAGTAGTTTGTCAACCGTGCCGCCTTTTAAATCAATTACTTGTTTATAAGTGGCAATATCGGTAAAGCCTCTACCAGCGATAAATCTTGAATGCCTTTTAATGCAACGAGTAGCTACACCTGAAGCATTACAAAGGTCTTTAATTCGTTGCGCATAAGCATTGTCATAATCCCAAGTTTGGATATTCTCAGTCCTATTGAGCGTATTTACAAGTCGCTTGGTTTGCCTCGGAATTAATACTTTAGGTGCAGCCATTTAATTTGTTATTCAGGTTTATTTACAACAACTTCTTCTTCATGCCATGCTTGACCTTCAGGAATACCGTCATCGTTGTGTTCTTTTGCTGGATCAACTTTCTTTTCGGCTTTAGGCTTCTTTTCTGATTTTGCCTTTCCGGCTTTTGAATCTTGGCTTTCGATTTCAAACTGAGCCTTCGCATTTGCTTTCTTCGCATCACGAAGAACAAAGAACTTTTCAAACTCAGGATTTGCTTTTATTAATGTTTCAACCTGAGCATCAGTAGTGTTCAATTCTGTGATGGTGTCAGGGCTTCCAAAAGGTCGGAAACTCTTAACTGTCATTTTGTATTTTTCCATTTTGTGAATTATTGTTAAATCGGTTACTGGAATCCAATCGGGTAAATTTAACGAATTATCCCAACCTGTACCAACTTGTGATATTCTATTTAATTCATGCCAAGCATCACACGCGCATGAATAACAACGCCCCGAACCGCGCGGCTCACGTCCTGCGATTGTCCGGTATAAATCAAACACCCGTTGCATAGCCTCGCCTGAGCGCATAACCATCAACGGGTGCTTAATTTCTGCCAGCTCTTTTATTAGCTGGTCTAAACTCATGCTTTGAATAGAGCCGTTAGGATAGCTTTAGTTGTAGCGTAGTCAGTATCAAAGAAAGTAGCTGGTAAGTACGGTTCTTTGTCGATGTCAGACGTTCCAAGTGTGCAATTGTAAGCACCCAAAGTATCAGCATCATTCAAAACACGCTCTAAGGCTCGCATTGTAAGTCCTGAACGTAGTCCGTAAATCTCGAAAGGGACTTCTCCGCCCGTTCCTTTAAAATTGTTTTCAACGATTGCAACGATTTTAGTGTTGCACATATATTCAAGTTGCTGCTTTGTAGGCGAATCAATATTGAACATTTTGAAAACAACCTCGTGAGTAAAAGAAGGCTGGTAGCGTCCTTCTACCAAAGTTGATTTCGGTTCGTTAGAAGATTTTTTACCCTCGAAACGGTAAATCTTTGCGCTACCCGTTAAGGTAAGCCCTTCGATTAAGTTAGGGTAAGAAGCATTTTCGGTAATAGTTGCTATATCTGCCCAGTTGAACAAATAAAGCATATCACTCACGCCCGGTAAAAGGGGCTTAGTACAGTCTAGGAAGGCATTTGTATTAATGCCGGGGCAAGTTACAGAAGGCATAGCTTATTTTCTTTTTTAGTGTGAAAAAATAGGGGAGTTTTTACGCTCCCCAGTTAGTTTAGTAAGCCGCTTGAATCATGTAGTCCTGCAAAACTTTTGCATCAACACGATACTTGCCTTTGAAGTTGTTCAATTCAGAATCTTCAGAATACCAAACACGGAAATCACCTACTGCATTTGAAGCATCGTAACCAACTGCAAGGTTTTCTTTAACAGTCAAGATAGCACGGTGAGGCAAATCGTACTTAGTACCGTTTTGCATATCGGCTTGGATTGTTCTATCCCAGAAATCGAAACCGAAAACTGGAATACCACGATAACGAAGCATCACATATCCGTTTTCGATACGCTCAAACGAAGTGCTGTTACCTTGTGATTCAAGATAAGTAGCATAGTTTTCTACAAGTGTACGTGTTGCAATGAAGAACTTGTTTGGAGCAGCATTCAAACGCGGGTCTGAAGCCTCAATCATTTTGCGGAAAGTATCGAGCGCATCAGTTGAACCCAAAGCCATTTGAAGGGCGAAAGTTGACTGAGCGTTTTTAGCGATTGCTGTTTTACGTGCGGCTGTTGTTGCTACGATTGCGTAAATCTGATTCCAAAGTCCATCAATGATAGTATAGTCAGCAAGTGATACGCCATTTTTGATAACACCTGAATCAGCGACATTTTTGTGCGCTGTGTCGTTAAACCAAATGATACGAAGCAAATCTTCTTGAGCTGCTGAACTCATACGGTCAACAACGAAACGAGCGATATCAGTTCCAGTTACATTGTCGCGGTCAACACCTGTATTTTGAGCAAATACCCAAAATGAATCGTCAACCTCAGAACCGCACATAGTAAGCCAAATCTTAACAGCTTCCGGTTCCCAAAACTTTTCAGTCATTGGGATGTTCTTAGCTGTTTGCCCTTGACCACAACCAGCATCGGCTTTAGTGATTTTGGAAAGTATTCCTAAAAACGGAATTTGTTTTTTAGCAACGATGCCATCATAGACGGTCATCAAATCAGTTACTGCGGGATTCTCGAAGATTGTTTCGATAACCGCATCAGACATGGAGCGTGCTTCTTCGCCATTGAAGGTCAAATCGGCTGGATCAATTAATGCCATTTCTTTTCAGTTGTTTTTATTGTTAGTGATTGCGGTTATTTAGTCTTTTTTCAAACGCTGGTTCGGCTTCAAGTCCGCTTTAGAGGGCATCTTGAAACCTTTGTCTTTAGTTTGAGCGTTGATAGTGCGCGGCTTTGTTTGTGCTGAAGCTGGCGAAAATGCTCCCGTCTTAGCTTGCAATGCTTTTACTTGTTCAAGTATCGGCTCTGCTACTTCGAGGGCTGCTTTCATTGTCGCGTTTTCAGCTTCCAATGCTGCGATTTTAGCCTCTAAGTCCGCGCTTGCGTTGGCTTGTGCTACTGGTGTGATTACGGTAATTGCGCCGGAAACAACTTCGATAGTTGTACCGTCTGACATTACGTAAGAACCATCAGCAACTGCTTCACCTGTTTCGGTTAACGTAACCATATCACCAACAACTGGCGTTTCTGATTCCGATTCGATAGAGATTGCAGTACCATCCTCCAATGTCGCATCGAAGGCTTTGATTTCGCCTGTTAAGGCTTTTAATGCGCGTTTTGCCTTTTCGACAAACCCTTGCACATTGAATGAAGGTTTACTCATTTTAGGTTTATTGTTAGTGTGAAATTTTGAAATTAATGCGACTGCCTTCATATCTTGGTAGTCGGCTTTATCTAATCCAACGGCTGTGGCAAAGCCCATCGAAACGGCTTGCTGTGCGTTGTACTCGGTTTCGACCTCCATCCATTTACGAACTTGGTCTACACTTGCACCGATTGAACTTGCGTAGAATTCAGCTAGTCTATTTTCTTCGATTGCTAGTGCTTCAGCATATCGAATCATACTTGCTGCATCCCCTTCATTTTTACCCCACGGGTTATGAATTAAAAGTCGGGAGTTAGGTGTTATGATTCGGTTTTGTCCTAACGCAAAAAAGAGCGTAGCAATTGACTTGCATACACCCTCTATAACGGTATCAATTTGGAATCCTACTGTTTGTGATTCACTTACTAAATAGTCGTGAATTGCCCATCCTTCTTCTACATCACCACCATTTGAATGAATATGAATCAATACCGTGTCATCGGCTTTAACACCGGAAAGATTAGATACTACGGATTTCTTCGTAATCGACTTTCCGACAATTCCTTCTAGGTAGATGTGGTGAACCATGCCGCCAAATTTAATTAGGGGCTGGTTAGGATATTTCTAACTGTTGTTATAATTACGATTCCATCCAGTTGACTGCATTATAAACAGTCGCTTGTGAGCATCCGAACTTATCTTGTATCTGCTGAACTGCGACCATCCTCTCAACTCCGGTGGCATATAAAGCGTTCAATTCGTAGTAAATATCTCGATACCTTCCAATGTAATCGGGTAACATTCCGGCTCGATAAAGTGCGACAATATCACCCGATTTCGATAACCTACGAATTAAGTCCTTTCTTGATTCACTCATATTGTACCCGTTACTCTTACCTCGCTGTAATCGGATTGCTTTTTGTTAATATCCGATACTTTAACAATCGGCTGTATTTGACTAATAGCATCTGCAAGTACGGCAAAACCGCTCGAATCCGCAACTGAATTACTACCCTGAAAATTCACAACACCCGTAGCAAATTTGTTCTTTGAGTTTAGGAAAGAAAGAAAGCCCGGAAAGTTTTGCTCTGCATACCTAGTTCCATCGGCTGTAATTACCGATTCGTTTTTCGATAGCCAAGCGGGGATTGAATCGCTTGTTTCCGTTCCAGCACCTTCGATGCCAATTACACCCGTTGCAAATCCTTTAGGTTCTTGTGATAGTTTGGCTTTTGCTAAACTAAAAGCTGTTTGAATAGCCGCAATTGAAAGAGCCGCCCGAATACCTCCAGCTACTGGACCAAACTTAGAAACTGATTCAGCAACCGAGAAAGCCTCAGATGAAAGTATTTGCTTTTGAAGTAAATCGAGAATCATAATCAAGAACTTCTTTGAAAATCCTTTTAACTGATTACCCTGTTCAGCTAATGATTGACCAAATAACTCACCCACCTGAGCCGCGAATGCTGCATAAACTTGCGCATTTTGCTGGTTTGCTTGTTCTACTACTGCTGTTTGTCTAGCCTGCAAATCAACAAACTGCTCGAAACTTATTTCACCATTACGTTCAACAAAGTCATAATACTGCTGATCTATTTCCGCACGGGTTTGACCTGTTTGCGCTTGGATAGCTACTAGAGCATTCAACCCTTCAACCGTCTTTAAAAACAAAGCATCTTGGTTTGATATACCAAGTTGCTGCTGGGCAAATTCAAACTCAGCTTGTGAGATTATCGCTTGTTGACGTTGTGCGAACACCTCAGCTTCGCGGGCTTGTCGTTGTGCGATTAGTTCTTGTTCTTTGTCGAATACTTCTTTGTTCTTAGCAATAGCTTCATCAGCATATTTCTTTTTTATTTCTGCAATTTGCTGTTCAGTTTGTTGAGCAATGGTAAGTCGTAAAGCCTCAGCCGTTGCGCCTGTTCCTGTTATTGCAGCTAATCTTTCCGCCGCTGCATTTTGAGCAATAAGAATTTCTTTATTCGCCCCATCTTCCAATAAGTCAAGTCGTGCCTTAGCAAGGTCTTGTTGGAGTTTTAGTTCTTCTTCGGCTGCTTTCTTATTATCCTCAGCTATCTTTTCGTTTTTCGCCTTATTCTTATCCGCTTCTTCTTTTGCCGCTTTAATCGCTGCATCTTGATTGGCTTTTAACTTTTCAGCTTTCTTAACTTCAATTTCATTTTGAGCGTTGGCTAGTTCTTCCTGCTTATCTTGAATTTGTTGAGCAAGTGAAATCTGTTCCTTTGCCGAAACGTTGGCAGCCTTAGCATTTTTTAATTGTGCTTCTAACTGCCCGATAATTTGCAGGGTCGTTTTCTCATAAGCCTTTTGTTTTTCACCCTCCAAATAAGCCGTGTCTTTACCTTGCGCCTTAGCTAAAGCAATCGACCTATCAAATATATTTCCGATTGTAGTGATTCGCCTTTCTTCAAGTGATATGAGTAGACCTAATTGATCGGATTGACCTTTGTATGCTTCCTTTAACTTTTCGCTTGCTAGTTCTTCATCACTTGCCAAGCCTAAGAAACTACGCACCGCATCGCTTACTGCACCGAAGTTGGCAATAAGTAAACCGAGTGCGACAATGATAGCACCTATACCAGTTGAAGCTAGTGCAATACGGAATAGTTTTAATGCTCCCGTAGTAGTTCCAGTTACTACACCGTAAGCCGCAGTTGCTCCAGCTAATAAACCAGTTTGAATAGTTGCAGCCGTGTCAATGATTGCGCCCTTCTCTTTGACAATGTTTGCAATTTGCTGACCGATTGCTAAGGCTTTGACTGACTTAGCTAGCGATTCTGCTGCTGCACTATTCTCGTCAAAGATTAATGAAGAAAGCTGAACAGCACTTGCAGCCGCACCCGCCGCCTGCACCGTGTCATCAAATGCTCTTTTAGCTGGGTTTTTAGGTTCTCTATTTCCGAACTCGTCTAACTTACCTTCAACCTGCCCGATTGCTAGTCCTAGCTTGCCCGCTTCATCCTGCGCATCCTTAAACTCTTTCCCTCCTACATCACTTGTTTGAATTACCTTATTAAGTTCAGCAAGCCGCTCTTTCATTCCTTGCAAGGAATTACTTGCTCGATTTGCAGCACCTTCATAATCCCCTACATTTCGCCTAAAGTCGCCAACTGCGCCCTCCGAACCTTTTAACTCGTCAGAAATATTCTTAATCGTTTTCGATAAGACTTGACCAGCAACTGAATTATCTCTTTCCTCTTTTGATAATGCGTTATACTGAGCCGTAAGAACCGATAAGGTTGAACGTAACTTATCATTGCTACCTTCAGAGGCTTTATTTGCCTGTACTGACTTAACAAGAATATTCTGATTAGCTGCCAACTCTTTCGATAAGGCTTTAATCTGAATTTCATTCTTGATATAAGCATCAGTAACCTTGCCCTCCGTTTCGAGTAATGCCTTATTCTCTTTACGAAGGTCGGCAATGGTGTTTTTCAGGTCGGTCGCTTCTTTAACCGCCTGTTCAGAATCGAATTGAATGTCAAGTATTAGTGTTTCAGTAGTTTCAGCCATTTTACCCGATTCTTATTAACTCAACCGAAGTCGATTGTTGTGAGGTTGTGAAGTCTTTTAATTGTTGTGCGAAGTAATACCCGCTTGGATTTTGCAAGTATATTGGAATTGACCAATCGAAATCGTTAATATCAAATTCATTCAACCGAAAGTCAATATCGACCTGCATAATCTGGTCAATTATTCCCGAAAGCAAATCATTGTAAAACGATTCATACAAGAATTGCCATTGAAGGTTATAAGGTAAACTACCCTGCGCTTGAAAGTAAGCCCACGGGAATGAAGTACCACCCGCTGCATTCAAGTTTGTTTCGTTTTGAGAGGTGTAGGTAACGTGTCCGGTTCTTCTTTGAAGCAAAGAGATATAGCAATTCTTATCGAACTTAATATATCCCTTTTCGCTATCCCATAAATTCATCTGAGAGCAAAACCAAGTCTTGCCAAGTATCAAAGTCGGAGCGCACCAGCTAAATTCGGATTTTATGTAGTCCAGCTTTTCGGGTAACTGCTCGTTGAACACCGATATTGAATACCCGTATCTTTCATCCTGCTTCCATCGCATATTCATTAATCGAGCATATCCATCAACTTTGAATGTGTAGTTAGGCTTTACGCTCAAATCCATCTTAGGCTGCCATTTACGGGCTACTGGTTTATTTGCTGCTATCTCATTGAGCATCATTAACCGAATCTTCTTATCCCATTCGTTTACGATTGGAATAACGCCGCCGATATTGCAAATCTCTTTTATAAACTTTCCGCACGTCCAATCGGGTAGTGATTCTTGAATATTGATAGGACGGTTGTAATGCGTGAACTCAGCATCAATGTATTCAACACTAAATCGAGCATAGTCAACCGTTAACACCGTGTTGTAATACGGGTCGGATGGGCTGCCAGTTGCTCCACCTCTTTGATAAGCCTCGAATATGCAGTACACATTTGAATCCTGTGATTCAGGGCGAATCGCTTCAAGTGAAATACTAACATCAATTTGATTGTCAAAAGCACCAACCGATGTTTGAGTTATTTCCGTTTGTCCTAATACGGTAACAGTAGCACCGCCGTCATCAATTTGGTAACACCGAATACGAAAACGAGCCTCGACAATGTTTAACGGGTCGGAGGGGAATCCTTTTGCAATGTCCGATTCAAACCTGACCTTAAAGGTATATTTGCCCGGAAACTTAACTTCATATCCGCTTGGTGAATTATTATTCCAAACATCCCAAATATCGGTTGTTGCACTATCCCACGCCGTTACTTTAGTCCAAGTATTAAACAGCAGCCCGAATGTTTGATTAGTTGTTTTAGTCGCTGTTACTTGAACTTGCTGCTGTAATCTTGTGCCAGTTCGAGCCTCGGTAATTGAAACCATAATCAACTCAAACATCGGATGCCCCCACCAAGCACCCTCCATCGTATAGCCAAAGTTATCAGCTATTTTTTTGAAGATGTATTTCGCGAATACGTGTGGAACAACGCCCTGACATTGGAGATTATTGATACTGCGACTTTGATTGCCAGTATCGTGAATAGGATAAATGTAGCCATCGTTCCAATCGTTAGGAATTGAATCATACTCGGACTGCATGCACCATACATGGTCAAGGTCGGAAAGGTCTAACTCACGCAAACGAAGTTTAGAAATCTTATCGAAGAAAACAGAATTATCAGCATTGATAAGTATCGAAATCCTATCCTGTATTGATTCAATAGTAAACTCCGCTGCATTCATCACCTCAATCCCGTTGGACTTAACTTGTCCAATTTGACGGCTGTATTTTAATATGCTTGCATCGCTGCCCTGTACCAAACCACACGCCGATAAGTTAACCGCCGTAGCAGGTAGGTCAAGTTTATTGGTAAAACTCGATTGCCTTTCCAACGTGCCGATATTAGCTATCCGTTTAGTGATAGTAATAATTGCACCTTTGTCTAAGTGCAACTCGTTACCGTTAATCTTCACGCTCTGATTCATGCCGTCTGATTGAATCGTTGAGGTAATGTGATAGTAAGTTCTAACTTACCATAGTTGAGGCTGTCTGAGCGGAATAGAAAAGAACTAGGTTCTACTCTTACTCCAATCCAACTGCTAGTTTCTTCATTGTACCACTCAACCGATGGGCTTGTCTTTAATGAACGTAGTCCGATAGCTTCATCGGGTGTGATAAATTCGGCTGCGACCTGTACTTGTGGTGTGATATTCTTACCGATATAGTTTTCAAACGATTTAGCTGAAGCTATTGAATCGAAATACTTTTGATAAGTACCAACTGATTCGACTTTGTCAGTTTCGTAAATCTTGAATTGGAATAACCAATAATCCCATCCACCTAACGAGTTAAGCCAACGAACGTAAAAGGTATTGCAACTCTGTTTCGATGCTGCGACATACTTAACCTTTAACGGCTTTAGGATATACGTGTAATCCTCCGTTAAGAACAAACCTACATCGAGCGAAACGTCTAGGTCAGGGTCGGTAATTTCACCGTCCAACTTTGCCAAGTTTAATCTCAGCACGTTATTCATTATCAGAAAAGTCGGAAACTCGTATTCATTGTAATTTGAAATAGTTCCATCGGCTTTCTTGTACATCTTCAAAAGGCTATACTCATTCAAGTTTCCTAAATCGGCATTTGGAATCATCGAAACCGTAAAAGGATACCCAGCGAAGCAAACAGGAACGGGAAACTCAGTTAGCCAGCTAGGTAATAACTCAGGGCTGCCCGAATTTCCGAATAGGTTTGCATAGTAGTCAATGTAATATCCATCATTTGGATCGCCCATTTGAAAAGCACCAGCTATACCATGATAGGTTGCTGTATTATTCGTACTTTCTTCCGTTGAGCCAATCCAATACTCAGTCCAGTTGAGTTTAAATACCTTGCTTTGATTGAATTGTTGAATATGTAAGGGGCTTGATTCAATAAACTCACTACCGAAATCCAGCGACATGAAAGACTTCATTGCGCCGCTTATCTCAGCACGCATTAAACCGGTTTCGTCAGGTGTCAATCGGATAGTCTTAGAACCTTCAGATGGAATTAAACACTCAACCTTCAATGCCAAGTACCAATTCTTTCGGCTTTCGATATTGAAGTAAGTAGTTATGTTACCCATTACCGAATGAGGGAAATCGAAAGTAATGATGTTACCAGTTTTATTCAATACCTCTCGTCGGCTTACCGTTCCAGTTGTGATAAAATCCCCTACTTCAACCTCACTAGCTAATGTGCCTAAGTTAATTGAAAGGTTTGTCGAATCCCAAGCTGATAAAACCGTTGTGCCTGTAAAGTCTTTCCTTTGAAGTTCAATAACTACGGGATTATAAACCGCCACCACGTTAACATCAACGGGTGCAATATCAGTACCGTCCGATTGTTGACGAACCTTAACAATATCAGTTTGAATTACCGTAGGCATCTCTAAGTTCAGTTATTACTTGTTTCTTAACATGAAGTAAAATAGCATCAGAAAGCGACTTGATACGCCCGTCCTGAATTACTCCGTTGATTATTTGGGTTGGTTTGCTTTGCCCTTGATAGTTTCTACCCGTACGAAATAGCAATGTACCACTTTGGTGAATCTTTCGAGTTATTGCATAAGCCATCGACTTATAATCCTTCTCCTCAGTTCCCGATTTGGGAGTTATTCCCTTATCTTTTATCCATTGCAATATCGTTGTCTTTAACGAGCCATCCCCGCCGCCGCTTGTCGGTTTACGTCCGAACTCCAACGCCCCGATGTAAGCACGTCCGAATAGTTTGTATCTATTCTCGGTAATCTCACTTCTTAGGCTGTCTTTAGTTCGCCCCGATGCAGTCGAACCAGAAGCATCTAACGAGGCTTTTAGGTCATCTATCAACTTCCTATCGAAAGCATCAAGGGCGGCTCGGTCAAGACTAAAGGTCGGCATCAGTCAGGTATAATATTCAAGCAATCGGCAAAAGTAAAAGACTGTCCATCGGGATTTGTGATGGTAATTGAACGAGTGCCGAACTTAACATCGGATGGAACGTCAATTTGAAAATCCACATTAGTTGAATCGTTAAATACAACTCCGCTTAAATCAATATCATCCCCGTTAATCGAAACTGTGCAGCCAGTTACGAAACCAGTTCCAGTTATTACGCAATTGGTAACTCCCGTATTGTACGCATCTTCAGGGCTTATCGAAGTTATTATCGGTTTGCTTGGAGAAAGCGGCACTTGTGGACAAATACCCTCATCAATATTCAATCGAAGGTTAAACTCTAGCCAAATGCCGTCTAAGTTTTGATCGTTCAAGTTGAAGATATCAGTACATCGAGGCTCACCTACTATTACATCAACTTCGCTGTGATGTTCTAACGTTTCGAGAAACTGAGCAACCGTCAATCTTTGTTCTTCAATTATCTCGTCATGCTGAATTTGCGTGTACTCAGGTCGAGACTTATCGCAAAAGAACAGTTTAACCTCGTAAACTTCTTGACGAGTAGCGAACCTTCCTATTTTAGTCGGCTTGTACGGTGTTGGACGGTTTAAGAAAACACACGGGTAACTAATCGAATCGGCTTTAATATTCTGTTCCCAATCTGTCGCGCTATGCAAACGAGGATTACCATCCAAAGGAAACACGCATGATTCAAGTATGTCGAATATCTTCATCTTCTTTTGCTTTGTGCTTCTTCGTGTGCTAACCTTTGATAGTTTGTTTTGAACTTATCCAATGCCGCCCTGAACTTGAATGTTAAAGTAGTTTCGTACATCGTTAAATCTAAGACTTGACTGAACTTGAGCGGGTCGCCGCCCGAAAGAGAATAGACCGAACCGAATTTACCAAACCTCTCCAAGTCCTTGATTCCGGCTTTGATTTCGAGGTTGGTGTATCCATCGCCCTCTGAGCTGCTGCGGCTAGAGAACTCTCGTATTTGCTCAAAAAAAAAGTAGCTATTGGATAGGCAAACTTAATAGGCATATTCATCACGCCTTCATTAGCCAAGTTTTCAATGTCTTTTCGTGCTTCTAGTTCCCTGCCTGCGAACTTACCCTCATAAACAACCGAAGCAATGATTAACGGAATCTTTTCAATCAATGTAGTCGATTCATCCGCAATAGTCTTTTCAAAAATATCCATGCAGCCGTATTTCAGATTACCAATTTCTTGATAAGATGAATAACGTCTATCCAATATCTGAAAAGAAGGCGGGCAAGTCCAATCGTCTTTATCAAATGAATCGTGAATAACAAGCTGGTAAAGCGGAAATGCCACATCAGTAACTTTCTCGACTTTCATTTCTTTCAATTCCCCTACCTCGATGCCACTTGCAATCGAAGCAAGTTTAACCATGTCGTTTTCGCCAGTCTTTGACCATTCAATAAGGTCAATACATTGTCCGACGGTTAAATCATCCCACGATGTAGGTATTCGCTTTTCTTGCCCTTTGTACTTGAACGGTAGACTCATCTTTTGCCCGGTGTTGACATTGTCGGTTTTTTAGCTATTGGCTTTCCTAACATTCCAACTACACCGTAACGAATCGCATCTTTCGCGTGATTCCAGCGGTCAATCGGTTTGTTGGTTGTCTTTCCATTTGAATCGACATGCCAAATATAATTCTTATTTTCTTTTTGAATATCAGGTGAGTTAACAATATACACTTGATACTGTTTTACTTTCTGAACTCCCTGAATAATACTATCAATGCCCTTTATAACTGGAATAACATTGAAGCCTTGATTCTGAATTTCTTTGATTGACTTAGGTTCGGCACTATCAGCATGAATCTTATCAGCTTTCGTTATGCCTAATTCATTCATCCGTTTACAAATATCTGGATTAGTCAATCCGTAATCGTAAATCAACTGCTTAACGTAAATATCACCCTGTGAATATCGAATGTGAACTAATGCAGTCGGATCGTTTGTGAATCCAAAGTCAAGCCCGTAACATTCTATCTTAAAATCTTCGGGCATCGAATCGGCACTTCTCCAATTATCGTAAACCTTTCCACGCTTACCGCCGCCCCACAAACCAAACACATCGGACTTAGCCGCTTCAGGGTCGGATTGAATCATCCGTTCAAGTACCTTGATATAATCCGGATGTAGGTTCTTTAAATTGTCTTTGTAGGTAGTATGGATTATTTCGGTATCATCTCGCTTCTTATCGTGAAACTCGGACTTCAACCAGCTATCTTCATTGTCGGTGTTATAGCTGAACAATACTTCAAGTGATGCCCCCTTAAGTGAACGTAGCGACTTATCTAACTTATCAAAGTCATCCTTTCCAACTTCGTCCGCTTCTTCAATCCAAACCCAAGTAGCCTCAGTAATGGACTTCATCTTTGCAGTTGAACTACCTGAAGCTGCCCTAAATCCCTTTGCGAAGATTTGATTTCCGGTTCGCTTATGGGTAATCGACATCGTATGTTCAAGGATATGAAAGTCATCTTCTAATCCTTTATCTTCAATAATATCAACTATTTGCTGAAACTGACTGCCTCGAATGTCTGCAAAGTTTTGACGGGCTATAATTCCCCTGAAATAAGCTGGTTCGTACATTCGGATAATTGCCGTTTGTCCAATGACATACGACCTTCCAGCACCACGCCCACCGCAAAGATGTTTATACCTAGCTTTCGATGTGAATAGCTTTAGGTACGCCCGATTAACTATTAAGTCCTGCTTCATCCATTCCCTCGAATTTAACTCCGAGTGATGCGCCGTCTTTTCCGGTTAGTTCAATCCCAACTTTCGCTTTTCCATAAGCCCTATCGAGCAAAACTTCAATCGCTCGAACATCACCTTTAGCAGCTTTGGCACGTAAAGCCTTCAATATCGCTTCTGCTGCTGTTATTCCATCTTTTTCCTCACCCAATACATCTGCCAAAAGTTTGTCCAACTCAGGCAGTTTCTTTGGGCGACCGTTCGGGTTTCCCGACTGCCCCGGCTTAAACTCCGTTGCTGGTGATATTTTTCCCCCTCTTTTTGCCATTTGCCTGTATTTTGCCTGTATTTTGAGCGGCAGGGTGGTATCGCACCCCTTCTCCTGACTGGAACGTCAAGCGCATTACTTTTATGCTTCTGCCGCGTTATTATCTCGCCTTCCAGCAAGTGTTATTTTTTCTCCCTTATACATTCCCGCTCCCATTTCATCTATTTTACTAAATGGTAATATCGGAACTGTAATTTTACAGGTTTTGTCGATTAGGTAAATATACCTATTTTGGTAACCTTTTAATGCTTTTGCGTCTTCAAAGTTATAATTACTATCTCCTCTCTTTGCTACAATGCTTCCGTCTTTTAATTGGTAAATTGTGGAGTTCTTATTTATTTGAGTAAGTTTAAAACCTGAGGCTCTATAAATAGTTCCGTCGCCACATTGCGTTGCATCTGAATAAGACAAAAGCCATTTTATTTGAGGAGCATTTTTCTTTATCAATTTAATTGAAATTGCAATACAACGGCTTTCTGAATATTTAGGTAAATAGTCGTCACATGCCATTCTATTCAACTCAAGCATCTCATTCCATTTCTGGTTGTCATTTTGCTTTCCACTATCAACTAACTTCAAAACGTTCCTTTTATCCATTGGAGGACCATAAGACATAACTCCGTGCAATTTGTCATCAAGGAAACAACCAAAGTGTAAATTACTTAAATTAACTACTTTGCCACTATAATGATGTTTCTTTACAAACTCATTCGCAATTTTAGCGGGTATTACCTTTACTATTATTTCCTTTGCTCTGCCCATTGCATTACGATTAAATAAAGTGCGTTACCGTTTGAGTTTTCATTTCCCATAGTTTCGCAATATTTATACTCCTCCGTTGCTTTTATATCTGCTATTGCGTTTTTTATTTGCTCCGCCTGTTCATCTGCAAGTGTAAAAGTCATTTGTTGAAATGGTGCTTTGCCCCCATCCGGCAAAATAAAGTCCGTACCTAATTTGTCTGCATCCACCTCAAATCCTTGTAAATCCAAACCCCACTCTTCCAACTTTTCAGCCTCCCAGTCATTTGCGAGCGTTCCCCAGTCCCATTCACCACCGCTTACATTGTCTTTGATTAAAAATTCACGCTGCTGTTCTTCGGTAAGATTATCGGCAATGATAATAGGCACTTCTTTTAATCCAGCTTCTTTACAAGCCTTTAGTCGCATATTTCCTCCAAGCACAACCATATCGCTATTGACAACAATTGGTCTAATCTCAAGCATCTGAGGCAGGTCTTTAATCGACTGAACCAGTTTAGCAAACTTATCATCCTTGATTAAACGAGGATTATTAGGATTTACTTTAACATCCGAAATCTTTGCTTTTACTATTTCTATCGGTCTACCTCCAGCCATAACTTTATTTTTTCAATCTATACGAAGTTAGTTCATCTTTCGATACGTTGACCATAAAGAAGTTCAATCTCATCATCTGTAAGGTAGTCGAATAGTGTGACTGCAACTTCCCTCAACTTAAAGTTTGGAATCATCATTTCAGTTCCTGAACCAGAACATATGTAAGATGGCTTACCGTCAATCAAATAAGGAGTATAAAAACCGTCATACTTAGAATCTCCTTTTCGATTAAGAACCTCAGCAACCCATAAAGCCTTTCTAAAAGCATCAACTTTTTTTTCAATCAGAATTGATTCTTTTGTTTCATGCATTTTAGTGCATTGCAAAAGTCTTTTGAATTTATCTTCTGGGCTTTCTGATTTTAGCCTTTCGACATTTTCTTGAAGTTGTCTAATCGTATTTTGGATAACTTCAATTTCTTCTTGTTTTGTCATAACGGGTTTGTAAAGTATTGTCATTCCTTGTTCTAGTTCGTTTTCTTGAATTCGAGTGAAAAATCTTTGCTCTTTACATGGTAACCAATAAAACTCTGACGCAATAGGTTCGGTTGTCATATCTCAGTTCTCTTTAATACATCGTTTCACAACTTCAAACTCAGGGAATAGTTCAATCCGCACTTGATAGTAAGTATCTTTCGGTGTTAATGGAAAGCAAACTCTTTCAGTAGTCATTGATACTCTTTGTTCAAGTTTATCCTGTTCGCTATCGATTAAATTCTCGTAGTCAACACCAACGCTTTGAAGTGCCAAACAAGTTATCGCTGTATTTATCCATGATGAATCGAGCACGCCCCAATCAATCATTTTCTGTTTAACCTGCATTTCACTTATCCGAATATTCTTGATGATTACTCGGCTGTCCGTTAGCATCATTCTTCTTCGATTGAATGGTCAGTAGGTCGAGTTAAGTGATTCATTGCATCGGGTGAATCTCTCCAGTTTGCAATTTCAAATTCGTTTTCAGTTTGGTAGGAAAAATATAGAATGTTAATCGGGTTTTCTTCTTCCGAACGTAGCAAGGTGCAATTCTCATTGATCCAATCGGCGCAAAGTTCTTTAGTTTCAAATTTGATAAGATATTTGCGTTCAATTATTTCCTGAACACGAGCCTCAACAAATTCAGCATATCGGGTATCAATCGTTTCAAGTATCTGCTTTACGTCCTTTGATTCACTTAACGCGCCTTTGATTAGGTCATTTCCGAATATCTCGGTAGTCATGTGAATCATTGCGTTACGCTTGGCTTTTTTATTCATGCCCCTACGCTTAACGCTTATCGAACTCGCTGGATTAAGTTTTCTAATTCCCATGAAGCAAATGTAACTATTTTTTTAATTCAAAAGGGCTTATCGTCTTTTTCTGATTCGTAAAAGTTGTTTTGTTTTCGCGGGTTTATTATCTCCCAAATAAGCAAACGTGAATAGTTGTTATTGCACCTAAAAATAAATTCATCCGGTGTATTTTCGGCTTTCATTGAATCAATAGCTTTTACAATCGCTTTAGCCTCACCTCGTTTCCATTCAGAAGGTGCTTGCTGAGAAAGTTCAATCAATTCAATCTTAGATTCCTTTTGCGCTTCTTTGAATATTTCCTTTTTGCGCTCAGGTGAAATATCAATTATCCCATCTTCAATCAGCGATTTAGCCCAATAATGAGGGATTGCTTTCCAGTTGGTGTAAATTGGTTTCAATCCACCAGCTTGTTCTTTGGCGTTAAGAAACTCCTGTTCTATTTCCTTTTTTACCCGTTCAGCTTTCTGTTTATCAATTTCGATTCGTTCAAGTTCGTTTTCCTTTTCAAGTTCGACAAGAATTGCTTTTTGTATTTTGTTTCGATAGGCTTTATATCCATTTAGAACGCGCAAAACAATTGAAACGGTAAATACACCCCTCCATGCTGTCATTTCCGCTTCAAAAGTTCCCATTGAAGCCAAAGAGAATGCCTCACGAATTTCATCAATGCCTAACATTCCAAAATTTCGAGTAACTTCTTCGGCGCAAGCAGTTAAAATTATCTCATTCGTGTTATCCCAATTAACACCACAATAAACCGAAGCAACGTAGTAAAGTGCCTGTACAAGCAATTCAGTTTGTTTCTTCTCATCCATTTGTCGAATTGGCAAACGCATTCCAGAAAGCACAATCTCGATTTGTTTCTCTGAAATATTAATCGCTTGGACTTTCGCTGCTTGTTGAATATTTAGCTTCGATTCTTGCGAAAGCACGGGATAAAATTTCTGCTCCTTTCCTGTCTGCTGTATTGAGGTGGTCTGTTGCTCCATGTGGTAAAATTGATTTTGTAAATTGTTTCGGGTCTTTTTTTACGAATGTTCTTCCAACTGCTATCCAATCGGATCGTTTATTTTTTTGCGGTGAATTTTCATTTGACCAATCTCGCATTGTTCCCCAAAGAATGAACGGGTCAATTTGCGTATGAAGTTCTGCAAAATTTGTTTCGTTCCATTTTTCGCGGAAAATATCGAAGTTCATTCCTTCGGGCGTTTCTGAGAAAAAGTATTCGGGTGTAGTTTCTTTTTTTTTCTTTGGCGGCTGCTTTCCCTTTTTGTCATTATCATTTACATTATCATTTACATTATCATTTACATTATCATTATGCATTGCCTTTTTTACATTCGCATGCGTTCGCATAGATTCGGATGCGTTCGCATTCCAACGCTTATTAGCTGATTCTTTAGCTTTTTCGCACTTTGTAGAGTATTTCTTATCGTTTTCAATGATCTTTCCAAAGACGAAATTAACAACAGACTGTAAATGTTTGCTTTTGAAAATTGGTATTTCTTCACCATCAAAATTGAAAAGTGTGTCGTAAAAAAACAACCTATCATCATCTTCAAGTGATTCGATTAAGGTGTTCCATTCTTTATAAACAAGGAATGATTCTTTCATATCAAAAAAAAATCCACATAAGAGAAGCCCGCCAGCCTCCCTCATGTGGAAATAAATGTTTTCGCTATCAGCTACGTGGCGGCATAACTGAACTCCCCAAATATACAAATTATCTCACACCGATTATGATTAGCATTGGAAAAGTTTTAAGTTAAACGAAGCAAAACTTCGCTTTAAGAATTGTTAGTGATGTGTTAGCGAAGGTATTTAGCGGGTATAAACAAGTTATATGCTATGCTACGACAGTCGGTACTAAATCGACATTTTCATAAACATTTCCAACAACTTCAATATAATTTGACCTTGTTCCAATATTTAAAGTTTCTTTATAATCGACAGTAGCAACCCAACCCCCTACATAAGCATTAGAAAAAACTATAATTGCAACACCTTTTGCTGTATTGTTATTATATGGGTCGGTAATTGTAATTAAATCGCCCTCGTAAATATCTTTACCGTTTTTATCTTTTATACCAGTAAACTCTGTTATATTACCATAACTATCGTGTTCGTTTTTATCATAAGTATCTAAATTAAAGTGCCGAACTTTCTTTGTGTCGAAATCAAAATCTCTAAATTTAATTTCACGTTTTTGTGTATATGACATAATTTTAAATTTTACACCCCTAAAAAAGCACAGCATATAACAGGGGTTTTGCAATATGTGGGCAGAAGTACTAATATTCAGCATCGTACTTCTATGATGCTTTTGTGGGTTATTCAACATTCGTTCTTCGATGCCCACACATCGCAAAGCCCCGAAGCGTTATGTACAATTTATTTTTTACTTTTTGCCAGCGCACGTTTGACGTATTTAGTAATCGGTTCAATTAGTGATTTTGGAACACGAAATGAAATTGTTTGTGTTTCTTCCTTATATTGGCTTTTGCGGCCTGCATTGGCTCTTTTCCCTCCATGCTCGGTTCTGCCTTGCATATAGTTACATTTCTCACAATATTGTATTTTTTGTTCGGCTATAAAACTTAACGCTCCGCATTTAGGACAATTGTATTTCATATTTTTTCACATTTAATTTCAGCAATTTTGCCAACTCCAACACTAATAATTTTATAAGTCCCAGATACAATATTCCCTTCACTATCAAAGCAATCATTGTAAACATCGCTAATGATTAATTTATTACCACTTTTTTTAGCATTAGCAAATGCTTGTACTTTATACCCGCCATCGTTTCTAAAGCATTTCATACCGTATCTTACTATTCTGCTTTGGCTATCTTTTACTAAAGTTTTCATATCTGTTTGTTTTTGTTGATACAAATATACGCACTTATTTTGATTCTGCAAACAATTTCAAGATTATTTTTGTTAAATTATGTAACTAATTGAAAACCAGCGCAAAAAAGTAAAAAATAAACTGATACATAACAGCACCTATACGCAATTTTTCAACCGCACAAAGCCGACACACAACTGCGTATAGCCGCAAAACGTTATAGGTAAGGCTATTCCCCGACATCAGTCCATTTAAAATATAGATTGATATAGTTGAACGCTTTACATTCAGTTAAGTGGTCTAAATACATATCCGACACATCGCCAGCTTCTCTTTCTGTTTCTTGTGTAAAAACTAAATCCACATCATCGGGATAGTCTTTGATAATTTCGAGTAATTCTGCTTTGGTCATTCTATTTTAATTTGTGAGAAGCCCTACTTATAACAGCACATAGGCAATATGGCGGGTTCTCGGTTAATATTAAGTTCAGTTTTTTAATTTAAGTTCAGTGCTTGCAGATAGTTTTCGGCTTCGATTTCCGCCACATCGCCTATCTGCAAAACGTTGTACGCTATTTTAAGACGGCCCATTCCGAAAGTTGAACGTTTACAATTTCTTTTAACTTTTCTACTTTTGAAATTGGACACCGAAAAGCAACCGTTTTAGTTTCTTCATTATATTTCAACTTTTGACCGCTTCCAGTTCGTTTTCCACCACGTTTTGACTTTTCTTTTTTCTTTGCCATTAGTTCCTGTTTTTTCTTAACCACATCCCTAAATAAAAACGCTTTTTTTCTTTTTCATTAAGTAAGTCAGTTAATTTAAACCCATTTCTAAAATCTAAAGAAAGTGAGTATTTGTAAATTGAAAAATTCCAAATTTTGCCACTCCAATATCTCCTAAAGGATGGCTTATAACAAGCCTTACTCCAATTCATTTTATTTAATGTTATTTTCATAATCTTCTATTTGTTGTAAAATTTTCATTTTTTCTACTGCGTAATAATCCCATTTCCGCATTTTTTTAGCATAACGCTTTGTTTGCCATCCATCCTCTAAAACAGAGCCTCTACACTTAGAAAGCTCTGTTTCAATTTTGTTTAGTTTAGTACGCAACTTCTGTAATTCTAAGTCCATTTGTTACTTGGTTTATTCTGTTGATTATTATACTTGGAACTTTACGACCCTTTAATTTTACATCAGAAAAAACTTTTTTCAATTCAACTACAATATCTTTTTGATTATTTACATCATTTGTAAATGTAATTTCTAAGCCTTCATTTGTAAAAAAAACTTGTGTGGTTTTTGCTATTTGCTCTGCTACCTTTTTTGCTTCGTTATTTGATTTAAAATTTGTCATTTTGTTTTTGTTTTAATTTTTTTTGCCTTATTGACATTACAAAGATAATACTTTATTTTGATTTTGCAAACTTTTTCAAATAAAAAGTGAAAATATTTTTTACGACCCAAAAAACAGTGTACAACAAAGTATTGGCAAAAGGCAAGCATAAGTAATAAATTGAGCAGTTGTACTACTATTCAGCATTGTGCAAATGTTGAACATCTGTACTACTATTCTTGCCCTTCGCCAATACCAATCGTTATGGGCAACTGATTTTCCCACTGCACATCTTCATAAACCATCGGAAAGTTTGCTCCACTTCCTTTTGAGCATCTTCCAAATTATCAAATAAGTGTTTGCCGTTTGATGGGTATAAATAGCTTATAACAAATTTCAGTTCTCCTTTTATATCCAATTTTTTCACCCAAGCAATTTCCCAACGGCAAACCTTTCCTCTACAAAAGCCCATATTGTCAAACTTTCCTGCGTATGCTACTCTTGCCCATCTAGCTTGCTTATCATCTTCCATCGTGCTTGAATATCTCGGTAGCCAACGCACATCAGCATCCGATAACACGGGTTTTGCGTCATTGGGGCTTTTCGGTTTCAATTTTACTTTTGTCATATCATTAAATTTAGTTTTTCAAATGAGCTTTAGAGCTGGTAATCCCCAACGAACGCAAAGCCAGAAACCGTTAGCGGCAAGGCTTAAAGACGACCACCATTGACGGAAATGGGGCTGAATTTTTACCATTACCAAATTTTAGCCTGCCATTAATGAAGTCAACTTCTACATTATACATCATATAAATGTAATCGTGAAACCATCTTGTATCGGTTAGGGCAGGCAACAAAGCCACCACAATACAATTTTTCTTTTCTACTGCTTCCTGATAAGCCTTTGCAACCCATTTGCCAATTTCTCTACCGTATGGTGGGTTCATCCAGCAAGTGCCTTTCCATTCCTGTTTTAGTCCGTCTGTTTCAGGGCTAAAGAAATTGGCACACTTTGCGTTTTCTTGAATGGCACATACATCTAAAGAAAAATTGTATTGATCATTCATCTTATCAAAGAAATCTTGTGGAGTAGCCCACATTTCCGTTTTACTGCTAAACATTAATTCTGTATTCATTTTTAGATCCGTTAAAAGCCCTGCCGCTAACAAGTGCTATACAATATGGCGGCTGACGTGCTTCGATTAAACATTTGTACTTAATTCAACTTTGGTGCTTCGTATTGGGCTTTCTGCTGAAAATCCGCCACATCGTATAGCACCGATACGTTATCTGCAAGCTCAATGCAGAGTGATACAGTTAATATTTACACAAGGCATTTGATGACCTTTTTCGTGTTTCCAATTACAATAGCCACTTTCTAAATCTATTTCTGTGACTTCTCCGACATAATCAATAGTTGTTAAACTACTTGCCAATTGCGATGTAAAACAACCAAGTGAGAAAGTGGCTTTCGGAAAAGAACCAGCAGATAACAGCGTATATAAAAAATGGCGGTCTTCTGTGGTATTTTTAAGTTTTCTCATTCTATTAATGTTTGTTGTTTAATTAAAATTTGTGGTTCTAAATCCGCCACTTCTTATATACGCAAACCGTTATGCGTAAGGCTGCCAAACGACACCGCCACGCAACAAATCAGCATTATCAATAGCATTGCCAACAACTTCATCAAATCTTGGAATGTACCCCCAAAAATTATTTCTGTAACCAATCATTGCATCTATACATTTGACATCCCAGCTTTTGCCATTCCAACAAATCAGCAATCTATTTAATTCAATGCTTGTTTTGCCTGTATAGTCATCTCTCATTTGGCAATGCTGTGCGACAATATCGCCATCTAATAGTTCATTTCCTTTGAACATTATGCCAGTAGCCCTACGCATAACATCGGCTTGGCAAGATTGCGGCTTTTGTTCTGAATTGTTCATTTGTAATTCTATTAAACGTTAATAATAATTCTGAGCGATAGTTTTTCAAAGTCCACAACATCGCCAATACGTGAACCGTTATAGGCAATACTACCTTTTCGTTTTCAAAGAAGATTTTAATACCAAATCATATTCTTCTGGCATCTGAATTAATTTACTTTCTTCTGATAATTTAGCCAGAAATAATTGTAACATATTACTTTGAGCAACTGTTAATCCAATTTGTAAAATTCTACCTTCTTCTGTTTGTTGGATTAATGCAATAGTTCCAACGTCTACTGTTTCAAATGTTGCCATAATTTTCGTTTTACAACCCGTACTGCCTATAACAAGTGTTTGGCAAAAAAGCGGGTTCAGTTATTAATTTATAATCTGTTTTTTGTTTGTTAATTTGGTTGCTCAATCTAAAGTTTAGGCTTGTTTATCCGCTTCTTCGCCAAGCACTCGGACGTTATGTGCAATACTACTTAACTGCATCAAACAAGCTGACTTGGTTCTTTTGAGAAACGACTGCTTTTAAATTTGCCTTAGCTAAATCAAAATAGCTTTCTTTTAACTCAAATCCTATGCCCTTTCGACCCATTTTTACAGCTTGATAAACTTCGCTACCAATACCCATAAATGGAGTTAAAACAGTATCGCCTTTGTTTGAGTATAAGTGTACCAATCTTTCAATGGTATCAAGTTGTAAAGGGCAAATATGCTTTTCATCATTTTCTTCTCTGCCATTTCTAAACCCTTGTAATGTGTTTGAATAGTTAATATCCATCCATACTGGAGATGCATATTTTTGCCACAAATCAACACTTAAATCCGTATTGGTTACAGGGTTATTCCTTTCGCCATCTTTTCTAAATATCATTACATAATCAGGAATACCAACACGGCTCATAGTGCTATCTTTTTTCACTTGCTTATGCAATAGTCCAAGTGCCTTTGTTCTTTGCATTTCAATTACAGGGTCCTTCCAAATAGTTACTCTACTTGCATAAACAAAACCAGCATCTTCAAAAGCCTTTAAAATCATTCCGCTAAAATCACGAAGCCCAATAAATCCTTCTTTCCCTTTCTGAATGGGCAAATCCATACAATGTACTGCCACATTTCTACCTTGCATCATTACTCTATACAACTCTCTAATAAGAAAGCTAAATTGCGTTAAAAATTCATTGTAATCTTTTGAATTACCCATATCCTCCAAGTGGTTTGAATATGTATATAGTTCTGCAAATGGCGGGCTAAATACACTCAGTCCAATACTTTCTTCTTTTACGTTTTGAATTAACTGTACACAATCACCTCTTTGTATTGAATACCATTCATTATTTTCTTCGGTGGTATCAAATTCACCTACTTGCATAATTTGCCCAGCTAAATTTAAATTAACTGCTTTTGCCATTTCGTCTTGCATAATTTCAAATTGTTTTTGTTTTGTATCAATAGCTTGTTTTACATTAGCCATTGTATCTGTTGTTATTAAATAAATGTTTACTTCGTTTTTTTGTCCAAATCTGTAACTCCTGCGGATAGCTTGATACAATCCTTCAAAAGAAAAATCTAAACTTGCAAAAATTTGATTTCTACAATTTTGGTAGTTCATTCCAAAACTTGCTATTTTGGTTTTGGTTATCAATATTCTAAATTCATTATTTGCAAATCCAAGTAGTTTCTCCTTTTTCCATTCATTACTATCACTCCCTTTTACTTCAACAGCATCAGGAAGTAATTTTTTAAGCATTTCGCCTTCTTCGTTTTGCTTAATCCAAATAATAAAGTTTTCATCAGGTTTTTCGTTTATAATTTTCACAACTTCATCAAGTCGTTCTATTTTGGTTAATCGTAATTCTTGATTAAAATTTGTTGCAGAAATAATCGCATCGTTGAATAAACTACCATTATCTCGTTTTGGTGTTTTAATTTGATTTTCTAACAAATTCAATTTAGGCAAATCATATCCTGTCATTTCAAAACCAATATCCATAGGCTTATTTAACATTATAGCCCAACTACCTACAAACTGATAAAACATCTTTACAGCGTGTCCTTTTAGCCTCCATTTAGCCGTTTCGCCGCCATCGTGAACAAAGTACATTGCTAACATTTCATTTCGGCTCATTACGTCTAAAAATTCGCTATGATTACCCAATTCCATAGGGTCGTTTGGTGATGGTGTTGCAGTACAAGCTAACTTATAAGGAGTGCTAATAAAATTATCAATTATTTGTTTTTTAGTAGCACCTTCAAAGTTTTTTAAAATACTGCTTTCATCAAGTACTACACCGCTATAAATTGAACAATCAATATTATCAAGTTGCTCATAGTTTTGAACATCAATGTTTGACATATCAATTCCAAACTTTAACCCCTCTTGTATTGTTTGCCCTACAACTGCTAATGGTGCAAGTATCAAAACTTTGCTTTTTGTTTCTTTGCATACTTGATTTGCCCATTCTAATTGCATCAAGGTTTTACCCAATCCGCAATCGGCAAAAATTGCATACTTACCAGCTTTTAAAGCTCGTTTTACAATGAACTTTTGGAAGTCAAACATCTTATTGTTTAACTGTTTTTCATCAACATCAAATCCAGAAAGGATATGTGTTTTTTGTTTCGTTTGGAGAAAATCCAAGTAACTACCCGTACTGCCACTAACATCGGTTTGGCAAAATTGGGGGTTTGGTGGTAAATTCAACATCTGTATTTCAATTTAAGTTTAGTAATAATTTGAGCGTTTCGTTTTCAAAATCCCCAACTTCGCCAAGCCGAGAACCGTTATCGGCAACCGAATCAAATCAATAAACCTACCAGCTTTTTCGCTCCCTTAAAAATTAACTACTTGCTGGTAGGTGGTGGCTTCGTGCCGGTTATTTTGCTTTGTTCTTAGTGATTAGCCATGTTTCGCGAAACTTATACAGCTTTTCTTTCATTTCATCAATCTCATCCAGTACATCTTCACGCTTAATGGATATGATATGGCACTTCTTATCGGTGTATCGCTCATCATAACAAACGAAATCAACTTGCTTAACTTTCTCATCCAATAAGAACCACATCATGCATTGAGGTCGCCAATTTGCCTTAGCATCGGTAGGAACTTTATTCTCGACAATGGTTTTAACGTGTCGCTTTGTGTTTGGTGCTTTTATCTCAATACCGATAATACTACCATCTTCAAGTTCAACCAATCCATCAGGTGAAAGTCCGAACCAATCTAGTAAGTCATGCGATAGAAATCCAGCGTGTTTGACTTTATGCCCTGTGATACCTTCATAAGCTAAACAGGCTAACGGCTCAATTTCAGCACCCCAAAGCATAGCAGCGGAAACATAACCATCTTCATCATCTTCAATTACTGTGGCTGCTTCTGCTATGAGTTCGTAAACAAGTTCGATACTGGTTTTACTAAGCAGGCTTTTGAATTTCGTTCCGGTAACTTTAGCCCGTCTTAATTCGTGCCATTCGAGGCTTCTTTGTTCTACGTTATGAATTACCATTTTCAAGTTCTGATTTACGTTTGTCTTTAGCTTTTAGGATTGCTTCGATGTTCTTAGTTGGAATATCTAAGCCGCTCCAGTACTGTGCGAGTTGTGGTAATTCTGTGATAAGTTCGATTTGTAGAACTATCTCATCAACATTAACCTCAACTGGCTTAGGTGGTTCGACTGTCTTATGTGCTTGCGGATAGTATTTCTTGAATCGTGCTACGTGTCCAAATCGCTTATCTGCTTGTGCGTATAATACAATCGGTTTACCTATCCAATCTTCCATGAAAGGTGTCTTAAATTCCTTTTCACAGTATTTTGCGTTGGTGTTGTTTAGGATAATTGGCTTGTGTAACATATTGCCGCCAACCTCACGCAAATAGAATCCAGTTTTTACAAGTTTCTGCTGAGTATTTTGATCGAAAGTTTCAGCATCATTAAACCGTTCAATAGTAACTACCATTTCAGGTTTAAGCCCATGTAAGCCGCTTATCAAATCTTCTCCGGAAATATATCGGCTATCCAAATTTTTCTTCCAATGTGTCTTATTTTCCATGTCCCTAATTATTTACTAAAATCAAATTTATCGCTTGCAAGATTGAACTGATTGATGAAGTCAACCTCATTTATCCGTGAATAGCTAAATGGGTTTTTACTAGCTTGCTCACGTAGGTATGAAGTCAAATGATGATTCATATTACAAGCACCTTTTTCGTAAGCCGTAACGCAGCATTTAATCTCGTCAATACTAACCGCTATCAATGTTTGAGTAACGGCATTGTAAGCAAAGAATAAAGCCTCTCGATTCTTAGCGAAATAAACCCATCGGCTGGAATTGGGCTTAACGGTTGACTTGCGACCAACCTCTTTGAATTGCGTATAGCAGTAATAACCGAATCCGATTATTGTTGCTCCTACTAAAATTTGTGGTATCATAATATTGCTGTTTTAAGTTTCGTCAAAGATACATTATTGTAACAATACAAAGCAAGTTTAAAGTGATTATTTTGAAAATAAAAAAGCCCTCCGATTTGGAAGGCTTGAATTTATTGAATTT